>JACCDG010534207.1_pt1 | contig 81986 bp, 115 predicted proteins | sample 7442471 | NCBI WGS metagenome assembly JACCDG01 (sample SAMN15323444, study PRJNA562643) | freshwater metagenome | isolation source: river surface water | place: USA:Blue River Watershed | collected 2017-08-17 | reverse complement strand
GTATAATCGCTTGGTTACTGATATTTTCACAAACAGATACAGCCACATTTTTTATCTTCCCACAGCAGAAACATATCGTCGTAACAGCAGGATTTTGAGTGACGGAACACGGTTTCAAACACTGGATCAAGTTTCAAAGCTAGACCAAAACATGAGAATTACTTTTTGTGAGATGATCAAAAATGACAGCGTTTACACAGTAGACGTGCCACTGGAAGAGCGTAGCCAGTTTGTTCTTGACAAATTGGGTTTTGGTGAGAAACAATAAACCAATATCAGGGACAATTTTATGAGCGCCAGCACTGACACATCTACAGTTACCAAAACAAAGGTTGAATTGCAACCACCCAGTTTGTATGATGTGATTTTTTTCAATGACAACAAAACACATTTTGAGTTTGTTATTCTCCTACTCATGCACATTTTTGGTAAAAGTTTTGATGAGGCCAATGAATTGACCACACGCATCCATGACAAAGGAAGAGAGGCAGTGGCCACCTATTCATATGAGATAGCCGCTACCAAACGAGATGAAACAATTTCCACAGCACGCGCCAATGGTCATCCTTTGCGTGTGGAGATTGAGCCCTCAAGCAACGGAGATGACATTTGACCAATTTCAATTATTTCAAAACACATGAGCAGGCCTTTGCTCCGCAATACAGCACAGAACAGGCAGCCTGTTTTGATCTGTGTGCGTGTCTCGTCCCAGGAACAGCCATAGCGGGCTTGACTCGTTTCAATGAGAAAGTTTGGAGCGAGAGCGTGGTAAGCGAAAAAAGTTCCATTACACTTTATCCGCGAGACAGAATGCTGATACCTACGGGTTTGATTTTCAGTGTCCCTGATGGTTATAGCATTCGTATTCATCCAAGGAGTGGGTTGAGTTTCAAGAGTGGAATTCAACTAGCCAATTGTGAGGGTGTAATTGACAGTGACTACTATCATGAGACTTTTGTGGCACTGCTCAACAATAGCGATGTTCCTTTTGTTGTAAAACATGGAGACAGGATTGCACAAGCTGAAGTGGTGCGTGACCTTCGGGTTAGGTTGATGGAGACAATTATGCGTCCAGAAATGAGAACAGACAGGACTGGTGGATTTGGTAGCACTGGTATCGAGACAAAGGAAAAGAAAGATGAATGATATTCCATACGCAGAGACCATTCTCAATAACCGAAAAACAAATCAATGGTTTGTGCAGTTCTTCAAAGATGAAAATGGAAACAGGGACCAAGAGGTTGTTGACTCGCACACAGCTTGGTTCAATGCCAACTTGCTGAGCTGCAGGATGGTCACAAGCATTGGTGCACCCATTGAAGACACAGGATTTTATCATGTGAATTTTGTAAATCAAGATGATCCGCGCTTGGCGATGTATCAACAAATTTTTGAAAATGAAGACGGCAGCAGCAAGCAGCCTCAGGCCTATCAAATGTATGAGTGGGATTACAACAACTGGGTAGAGCGCGGCGGCCCACTCGAGATTGCTGAATTTATCCGCAACCAACAGGGTTGACGCATCTTGTCCCACTGTTAAATTAGTGGGGTAGAGAAAAACAACGTCAAAGGACAAGGTTATGAGTTCCAGCAAATTAGGTGTTGTGACGGCAGTCAAAAAGCCCACAAAGGCCAAAACACCAAAAGCTACCAAACAGCCAAGCGCACACAAGCATTTCCAAGCCGAGCTGGTTACAGACGAGGCCACACAACAGAAAGAGCTTGTTATTACGCTTCACAAGGAGCCCTTGCTGGAAATCTGCCGTAGGTGCATGAACCTTGAGCAGCTTTGGGATGATGCTCCCAAGATCCCTGCCTATGCACTCTATGATGGTATTGAACAGCTTAGACGTGTTGACAGCCGAAGCAAAAACGAGGCTGTGCGCGAGCTCATCACACTCCTGGAGCAGGAAAACCAAGATCAGATCTCCCGGCTGAAAAACCTTGTGGAAGGCGGGATGATAAGCTTCCATATGCTGCGTCATTTGTTTGTTCCTGGCACCGAAATTGTCTTGATTGACTCCGAGACAGTGGCTGGTGTTGTAATTGAAACTCGTCATCGTCACAGCTTTTTTGGTGATTACCTCGAGATCATTTACGAGCGTCTACAGTCAAATGGCAAAACCATTGACACTGTGCGAGACACCACTCGCATTGACAAATTCAGTGGTGTGCGTGAAATCAGCCGACTCAATGTTCGCGTGTTGAACAGCGAATGGCGAGACAAGCTGACTGAGCGTGGACGGAAGTACGTACAGGTGGCTCTAGGCGCGCATTACCAAAACTACCAAGGTCACATGCTTGTGAAGGGCTGGTGGAGTTGGAGCGAGATTCGTGCCGACGGCCGAATGATGGTTGATGTCTCCACATACAAAACATTCACTAGTGATCGTAGCAGTGATTACGAAACCGCCAGGGATGATGACGAGGGCTTCACCACTGTAGATGAAGGCAAGCTGTGGATGTGCCCGCCTTGGATTGAGGGGTTCAGCTTCAAGACCAAGCAGTGGGGGCGTTTTGCACTCAGCCGAGTAAGTGACATCACTTTCCGCGATGAGGCTTTTGAACAACTGGTTCTGGCTCCCGACAAGAAGGAACTTGTGCGCAGCCTGGTGCTGGACAGCAGCAGTGGCTTTCAAGACATCATCGAAGGCAAGGGCGGTGGTTGCATTTTCCTGTTGCATGGTGAACCAGGTGTGGGCAAAACGCTCACTGCTGAGGCAGTAAGTGAACTGTTGCATCGTCCACTCTACAGCGTAAGCATTGGTGAACTGGGTGTGGATGTTGAATCCCTGGAGAAAAATCTCCGACGCATCCTAGATGTGGCACAGGTTTGGAATGCAGTCATCCTAATTGATGAGGCAGATATTTTCCTTGAGAAGCGAGGGCATGACATCCTACGTTCGGCCATGTGCAGTGTATTCCTTCGACTTTTGGAATATCACCAAGGCGTACTGTTCCTGACCACCAACCGTGTGCGAGAGTTTGACCCAGCTTTTTACAGCCGAATCAGCATTGCACTGCGCTATGGGAATCTTGAAGAGTCTGCACGCGAGCAGATTTGGAGTAACCTACTCAAAGCTGCTGGCGTAACTGGCCTTGATCCTCAGGAACTTGCGAAAGTTGACATCAATGGGCGACAGATCAAGACCATTATTCGACTGGCGCAAGGACTGGCGCGTCAGCAAGGTGTTCCTGTTGGTATGCAGCATGTGGAACAAACTCTAGAAGTTGGACGTCAATTCTTAGAAGACATCAAAAACTAGACAAACGCAACAGGATATCACATAAACAGTGATGTCTATTGTTGAGTTCAATACTAATATATTCACGACGGACAGCAGCGAGTATGAGATATTATACAACGCTGCTGTGTCGTTGAAACATGTTGAGGGTGCAATCCTAGAGATAGGAACCAGAGAAGGTGGGTCAGCAAAAATCATTATTGATGCGCTGGCCAAAAATCATGACACCAAAAGGTCAATGTTTTGCATTGACCCTTATGGTAACATTGACTTTCCGGTGACTCACTCAAATGAGATGGTGAATACTACGTCCACTCAACAAGGAGCGGCCTTCAGCGTTAAACTTGACTATACAAATGACATGAGAAGGAAGATAATTCCTTCTCTCTACTTTTATGCCTATCAAAAGGGCTTGAACTTTTCATTCTTTTGTTTGGAAGACACGGAGTTTATGAAAAGGTTTCATGATGGTGTACCAGTTTATGATGAATGTAAGAAAATTGAGGACAAATATGCCTTGGTTTTCTTTGATGGCCCTCACACTCTTGATGTGGTAATGCAAGAGACTGAGTTTTTCAGCTCTCGTGTCAATCCTGGATCAGCATTTGTCTATGATGACATTTGGATGTATGACCACAACAGAGTTGAAGAGTATATTTTTTCTCGAGGATTTATTCCTTTCAACAAGGGCAATGTGAAAGCCTCTTACAAAAAGATTTGAAGCCGCTGTCTCTAGCGGTGGTAAGACTAAAGTGCAAGAATCCAAAACATCCGCACTTTAAATAGAGAATATGACAAACGATATCTTGGCTATTCATGGGGCGTTTAGCACGCCCCTTATTTTTGGTTTTTTGAAACGCGAACTCAGTCAGTTCAATTGGCAGTTTGTAGACTATCCAGCACACCCAGAAAGTATTCAAGAGGTGTTGGCTCTAGCTGGTGCTTTTGAGACAGGACAACAATCATATCATGTGGTTGGACACAGCATGGGAGGATTGGTTGCACTCTACCTAGCAGCTCAGCCTTGGGTGAAAAGCATCACCACCATTGCCACTCCTCTGGGAGGCATTGATCTCAATCCACTTCAACGGTGGATAAATCGCAGCCAGTTTTTGAATGAGATCAGCAGCACTAGCAAGCTCGTTAGGCGATTGCAAACACAAAGATATCCTCAACCCATTCAACACATCATAACCACCAGAGGCTTCAACCCTTGGTTATGGGAGGCGAATGATGGTGTTGTTACGCTCAGAAGTCAGCGCCATTGGTGTGCCGGCACAATGATAGAGGTGCCCGCAAATCATTCGGAGGTGATGATGCATACCACCACTGCGCAAATACTCAGAGATTTTTGGACGCTTGACACAAAATAACTCTGCTGTATAAGCTAGTGTATGGAACTTGTACATGAGCTGCTCTTGTGTCTGATATTACTCCAAGTCAAGCACCTTTTGGTTGACTGGCTGTTTCAAACGCAAACAGAGATAAAAGAAAAAGGCACCTACGGCATGTTTGGCGGTGTCTTACACAGTGGAGAGCATGCCTTTGGTACCTACATTGTGTGCATGTTTTTCACGCCACTTGCACTCTACATTGCTGTAGCAGACTTCATTCTGCACTATCACATTGACTGGTTGAAATCAAATACCACAGAGTGGCTAAACGCCACTCCTGCCACCAAAACCTACTGGTTTTTGATGGGCGCCGATCAAACCCTTCATCAACTCACGTATCTATTGCTGGCGTATCTTGCTGTTGGGATCGTGTAAATGAGCAACGTCTTCACCAACCAACTGGCTACCGTAATTGGTGGAGAGCTCACTGGAACGATTGTAATGGTAAACAGGGATATAGGCGCAGGAATACTCTTGGTAACCACAAGTGATGAGCGCACCTTTGCTCTTCCCAGCGAGGATGTTCGACTGTGGATATCGGTTACTGAAGTTGACGCTAGAATGTGAAGGCAGCTAGATCCACAGTGATACCAGTTATGCTTGCATCATTTGGGTTTGGAGCAATCACATCAAGCACATCGCCAGGTGAGAAAGTCTCTGCCGCAGCACAAGTGAGCGTTGCTACTGTACCAAGTGCAGCAAAATCAGCTGTTGCAAATGGTGTTCCATTTCGACGGAATGTGAGTGTGTAAGGTGCAGCCGGTCCGGTTTGTGCTGTTACACTGCTGCCAGCAAGATCAATTTGAAACTCAACTGTGACACGCATGGCATCATAGTAGAGTATCTCACTTATCCCTGGAGCGAAAATTTTTGTGAAACTGATGTTCCTGCTGGCTGCTGTACCAACATTGGTTTGGCTGCCATTGTGGACAATGTTGCCTACACCATAATCAGCCACACCTTGAGCAACATCGAAGTTGTCACCAATGCTGGCACAATTGATGCTGGGGTTAGCAAAAACAATAGATCTAGTTCCTTCGGTTACACCACAGTTTGCAAAATGATTTCCCATACTGCTCACACCCGGGTTGGTGCCATTGTAAAAAACAGCAATGTTGTCAATGTCAGAGAAACTGCTGGCAGTGACTGTGGTATGGGCAGGCCCACCATTCACTGGAATTGCCCCGAGCGAAACCCCTCGCCATAAATTGTTGAAACTGCAATCCACCACAGTGGTAAATCTCACATCCTCATCAGCGTAAATGCCGTAAGTTGAGTAACTGAATTCGCAATGTAGGAAACTGGCTCTCTCAACCTCAATGGCTACGGGACCGAGATTTTGGAGTCTTACGGCTGTATAGGCAAATAATCCACTGTCCGCCGGTATATATGGTCCAACAAATCGCACGCCCTCAAATGTGATTTTTTGATAGCGGTTCAACACCACACCATCAATTTTGTTTCCATTAGTGGAGATGGTTAAGTTTCTCACAGAGATGTTTGAAGGCAGAGTTGCGCCGCCACTGCCAATGTTTGCTCCAGTGTTTCCTTGACTGTCAGCGGTTTCCATAGCAGAAAGCATGCCCACATCATCCACCAAAATCACCGTGTTGTCAGCACCATCTCCAATGAGATTGACGTATGGATATAGGAGTATTGGTGATTTGATTGCATAGGTTCCAGCTGGTACGTAAATTGTGATTTGACGAGCTTGGTCAATTACAGCCAAGTTACCAAGTGAAGTGAACAGCTCTTGAATAGCCGCATTGATTGCTGGCGCATCATCGGTTGTTCCATCACCTGTTGCCCCAAAGTCTTTGACTGTTGCAAAATCATTTAGTTTGGCTCCCAGCGGACGTGCAACAGAACTCACCATAGCCAAATCTTTTGTACGCCAAAAGTTGGTTATGAGATCATTGTTGGGACTATAGGCTGTGAGAATTTGAGTATTACCACCAAAAGGTTCGCCATTACCAATGAACAATTCTCTAGTGTCAATGCACCAGCCCAACTCGCCTTCAAAAAGAGCTGGAGGCAAATCGGTCTTGATGCCTCGGCGATGTTGTATGCGTGCAAACGTGGTGATGGCCATCAGAACTTACCCTTATAAATCGTAGTGTATTTATTTTTGGGTAAGCAGAGGCAATACCTTCCCATTCCAGTCACGCAATGCCATAGACACTGCTTGATGCATGTCTAGATATTGGTAAGTGGCCAGTCGTCCGCCAAACACCACATTGGGTTCAATGTCACAAAGATTTTGATACTCAGCAATGATTTTTTGATCAGACTCTGTGTTGATGGGATAATAGGGCTCGTCACCTTTTGCTGCAAAGCGGCTGAACTCTTTTGCAATCACTGTTTTGTCGCCAGTTTTGCGCCTTGGATAAGCATACTTGTATTCGGCTATCCTAGTGTAGGGCACATCAACATCAGCATAATTGATGCACAAGTTTCCTTGATAGCTGCCAGAGTGTGTTTCCCATTGGAAGTCCAGAGTTCTCCATCCCAGCATACCACATTTGTAGTCAAAATATTCATCCAAGGGGCCTGAATAAACCACTGCTTTTGATTTCAAATCATCGCGCATGTGCCGCCAATCAACACCAGTTCTGGTCTCAATATTGCTCCGGCTGAGCATTCTTTGAAAGATTGGGGTGTATCCATCAGTGGGCATGGCTTGAAATGTGTCATTGTAGTAGTTGTTGTCAAAGTCATAGCGAACAGCCATACGACTGATGATAGAGGCGGGCAAAAGTTTGGGATCAGTCTGCCATTGCTTTTGTGTGTATCCTTTGATAAGCAGCTCATACAAGCTGCGTCCCACAAGACTGATGGCTTTTGTTTCCAAATTGTCACCAGCCTCATCCACTTGGCTTTCTGAAGCTATCCACGCCTTGGCCTCCGCTGGTGTAACTGCTCGTCCCAAAAATTGGCTGATGGTGCTTAAATTGATAGGTAGGCTGTAGATTTTTCCTTTGCTTACAGAATACACCCTGTTTACAAACGGAGTCCATTCGGTAAATCTACTGAGATAGTCAACAACTTTTTGATTGCTGGTGTGGAAGATATGAGGTCCGTATTTGTGTACTTCGATACCTGTCTCGGCATGTGTTTCACTGAAGGCATTTCCGCCCAAGTGCGGTCTTCGGTCTATGAGTAATGTTTTGAACCCCCAACTGCTGGCTTGTTCCGCTATCGTACAACCATAAAATCCGGCACCAACTACCACTAAATCCACGTTGTCCACAATAGTTTCCTTTTTCAAAATCAACTATATTATGTGAAATTTATTTTGGTTTTCCGAATGATTATCTCCAAACCTTTGATCAAAACTCCTGAGAGAAACAATTTGGTTGTGGTGCGTGCTGGACCACAGAGTCAACACCACAATTGGTTACTTCAGAGGCCGAATTTGCGAAATTGGGATCTGCTTGTGAGTTGGTATGCAGAAACTCCGGACTGGGAAAATTCCAAGGCTGAAGGAGTTGTGTTCCACAAAGGAAACAAACTCTCTCCTTTGAAAAATTACTGGGAACAGGGCTGGTTTGATGGGTATGATTACGTTTGGTTTCCTGACCCTGATCTGGAGATAGATGGCAGGGATATTGATCTGCTGTTCAGTACCATGCTACTGTTTGATCTTGACCTTGCTCAACCAAGTTTATCCGCAGACAGCTTCACAAGCCACCCCATTACATTGCAAAGACAGGGTAGGATACTTCGCTATACAACTTTTGTTGAGGTAATGCAGCCTTGCTTCTCCAAAAGTGCACTAGCCACATGCGCACCCTGTTTTGATGACAATCAATTCATGTGGGGCATAGATCACGTTTGGAGCAAACTGTTAGGGTATCCTGACAAAAAAATTGCTATCCTAGACAAGATCAGCAGCAGGCACAGTCAACCTGTTGGCAGCAGTTATGATATTCAGGCTGCCTATAGGGAAATGTTTTTGACACTCAGCAAATATGAGGTATGTGTGCGTATGGATGTGTTGGGAGAGGTTTTGGGCTAGACAAACTCCCTAAACCAGCTATATTACCCTTGTTGCGGTAAATATCGGCGCAGAACAGCGAGGTGCAGCATGCGAGAAGATATGAGCAGGGTGATTGTGGAGCGCCCACGGAAGGGCGGCACCAATTTCCGCAAGGGCCGAGCGATGGGCGAAGATCAGCTGCCCTCTCATGAGGGTATGCGTGCACCTTATATGCGCAACTACCAAAACAAGGAGCTCAACGAGTATCTCAGCCCTCTCTGGCGCTTTCTTCAATCCCGAGTGGGACAACCTTGGAATGAGGTGTGGAGCGAGATCAGCGCCAACATTCGCAGTGATAATGCTGTGCAACAGCATGTGCGTGATCATGTGAAGATGTGGGTCTGCACTGCCACTCGGCTTGATGAACAGGGAGAGATTGAGCTCTTGGATCGTGCCTATGGACGGCAGCTTGACAGCACCAGCACCGAATTTTACGTGCATCCTGTTGATGGCCGGCTATGCCTCAACCGGGAGTTCACCAGCTGGAAAAAGCGTTATCGAGACAACAAGCAAGCCCAAGAAGATGAATGGCACGCCAACAACAAATTTATGAAGACTGGGTGCCATATCAGGAAACACGAAGGCATTTGGTATGAGATTGAAGAGCGGCCTGTGCCGCGCCCCACTCGAGGAAAGTTCAAGGGCCTTTTTGGTCGCGAATACGACACCTGGATTCCGGTGCCGGCATACGATGTGTTGCTCAAGCGTACTGTGAGTCAGACCAACGGAACCTATGTTGTATCCAAGCGTCAGCTCAGCCGAACTGAACTCAAGCGTTATGGAGTCTCCAATGGCTAAAAAAGGATATGTGGGGTGGCTGCTGCCACAAAGCGAACGTGCTCGACTTTTGAAAATTGTAGAGCCAGCATACCCCAACGTAGTAGCACACCACTGCACACTGGAGTTTGGTGTAGACGAAACAGTTGCCCTGCCTGCAGAAAAGTCTGCCACAGTGGTTGGTGTAGCTGATGACAACAATGGTGTGCAGGCGATTGTTCTGAGCATTGGTGGGGTGACTACCCGTCCAGACGGGAGCACCTATCACATCACTTGGAGTTTGAATCCGGGCCGCAAGCCTGTTGAAAGCAACAAAGTAATTGAAAAATTTGGCTGGACACCACTTAGTCCCTTTCAGCAAGTCAATCTTCTCCCACAATTTTTTCCTTTTGAGTCTAGTAAATAAAATCAAAAGGGGTTGTGAGCATGCGTGCCCAAGCTATTTTTGAACAAACAGTTCTCCCAAACGGTAGCCAGCTGCTTGCTAAACAAGGCAACACCTGGCTATGGAAAATACCGCTAGCCCTCTATAATAAAATTGCTGATACAGTTAAGGGTCAATTCAACGAACATCCGCCATTGCCGGCTCAACACGGCGACATCTACTGGCTGAGTCCCATTCGAGACTATCCGGGGGGGCTAGACTTGTATCCCCGTGAATTGAACTACGATTATAGTGTAATCTTTTTTACCACACAGGGAGATAACTTGGTTGCTATAACCCAGAGCCTGAGCAATACTATTGCCCCAGCTATGCTCAAAAAGATTGCACAAATAACAGGTACCACCTCTTCAGAAGGACTCTTTTCTGAGGTGGATACGAAAGGCTACGCCTTGTATAAGGGGCAGGTTCGAAAACAAGCTGATATTCAAGCACAGTATGAGATTCAGCCCTTGAAGGATGGCACAACAGGTTGGCGAATTCCCCGAGAAGAGCTTTGGGCCACAGGTCGTCGTGACAGATTCGAGGATCACAGTTATACGCACTATTGGCTACTTGATAATCCTATTGCGCGAATTATTACGCTTGCATCCAATGGAGACACTGTGATAGATGCAGAAATACCATCTACAAGAGTAGAGCAGGCGGTTAACACTGTGAAAGAGCTGGCCAAAACATATGGATTGACTTTGGATATTGAGCTTCCTGAGCCAAAGCCAAAGAAATCAAGTAAGATTCAGCCCAACAGCAATATGCACAAAATGTTGAAGTATATTGCAGAGCATCCCAACTCAACTCGCAGTGATTGGTATGTGAAACATCTAGGAAATGCAGCACAGGGCATGCCTGGCTGGACTGATAACAAAAGCCTTGATGCACGAGCTGTGCAACTCGGATGGATGACCAATAAGGGCGCTCCGGGCTCATACAGCTTGAGCTTGACCCGTAAGGGAGAGATGGTGCTGGCACGATTGGACAACAACCAACCCATGCCCTACTCTCTCTAGATTTTGGGTTGACATCCAGAAAAAAGGTGTTATATTGCACTGGTAGACAGGAGACTGCCAGATGAGCATTGTAGCAGGCGTTGCTTTGGTTTATCTCATGTGCTGGCTGTGCGAGATTGACTGGCAGCTGATGCTGATGGCTATGTATAGCAGCACGCAGAGCCTGCCTCGTGTGCGTATGACTGGTGGCAACCTTGTCCTTTGGTCTCGCAAGTGGGTGCGCAAGTGATGGATGTTACAAACACGGTATCTCCTGAGCTGCGACTGCTGGCCAAGGAGTTTGGCCAGCGTGGGTTTGACATGCGCCTGGTGGGCGGCTGCGTGAGGGATCTGCTGTCGGGCAAGACCCCTAAGGATGTGGATCTCTGCACAGACGCCAACCCTGATGAGGCTGCGGCGATCTACCGTGAGCTGGGTGTGCGGCACATTCCCACCGGCCTAGACCATGGCACAATCAGTGTGGTGCTGAACGGTGTGGTATACGAGATCACCAGCCTGCGTGAGGATGTAGCCACGGACGGTCGACGTGCTGTGGTGCGCTACACCCGAGATTGGACAGTGGACGCTGCTAGGCGGGACTTCACCATCAACAGCATGAGCATGACGCTGGATGGCGAGCTTTTTGACATCTTCGGCGGTGCCCGGGACCTGCGTGAGGGCAGGGTGCGGTTTGTGGGCTACCCAGACACTCGCATCAAGGAGGACTACCTGCGCATCCTGCGTTGGTTCAGGTTCACTGCACGCTTTGGCCGGGAGTATGATGTTGATGCACTGGCTGCTGTGCGCCGGCAGTGCAAGGGTCTGGAGAGCATCAGTGTGGAGAGGATCTGGAGCGAGGTCAAACAGATCATTACAGGCCCCAATGGTGTGCCCACAGTGTATGACATGTGGAATGCAGTGACCCTGGGCCACAATGCTGGCCTTGTTGGTTTTCCTCGTGGGGCACCATGGCATGGCTACCCTGGTGACACTCCCATTCCGGTCACCACCAACCCGGTTACGCTGATGGTGTACATGTGGCGTGGCGAGGTGCCCGGTGTGCTGAAAAACTGGAAGGCCAGCAAGGAAGAGATTGATCTGGCACAGTATCTCGCCCAGCCCGATCGGGATTGGAAGGGTAAAAATCCCTTCCGTGAGATGGCAGTGCATGGTGTATCTCGAGAGTGGGCCCGAGAGATGGCTGCTCTGCAGAACATAGATGTGTTTGAGAGGGCAGTCCTGGACACTTGGGAGGTGCCTGAGTTTCCGGTCACTGGCTACGATCTCATCCAACTGGGCATGCGGCCGGGTCCGCTCTATGGTGTGACTCTAGACCGGCTGAGGAATATGTGGGCTGACAGTGGCTACACCTCTACCAAAGAGCAACTGCTGGCCAACGTTCAGGTCTAGTGAGTGGGACGGGGCACAATGCCCTGTCTCACCAGCTCGGCCCGGCTGGTGTCAGCATCTTGAATACCAAAGCTCTCCAGTCGCACATTGTTGCGACGGAGGAAGTTTCGCAGCCGGTTGTCTGTGAGCACAATGTCAGGCAAGTCAGCGCCACGAATGTAGTAGTCGCCAGGCTCAACCTGTGGCGGATGATCTCCCGCCAGATCATCTTCGGGTCTACGCTGCCATCTCTTTTCCGCACGCTTCAATACTAACAGTGCAGCATGACGGTAAAAGTCATCTGCTGTTATGTCATCAGTGCCCGTGTGTTGATCCCATTGTGGATACTGGTGGCGCATTTGGCCTATGATGGCCGAGATGCACTTGTATAGCCCTGCTCGATCGGCAGCAAATACCACATCTTCAAGAGGTATGCCAGCTTGTCTATACTCTTGATAGGCGTGTGCTGTGAACTTGCCCACTTGAGGCAAGAGACCAAAATCCAAAATATCCGGCACAAATTCTTTGAGCGTGCCATGATAGAGAGTGCGAGGAGTGCTCTCATTGAGCAGTTCAGATATCAACATGGTCACCTATTTATAGGAACACAAAAGGTGTTGACAAGGCGGGGAGAGAGTGTATTATAGGCACAGAAATAGATAGGCCTGGCTGAGATGGATGACACTATGCAGCAACCTGAAGTGCGAGTTGGTGTTGGGGTAATGCTCCTTGCACCAAATGGCTATGTGCTCATGCGTCGGCAGGGCAGTCATGGAGAAGGCGAGTGGAGTTTTCCCGGAGGACACCTCGAGTTTTCGGAGACAGTGCTGGATTGTGCCAGGCGCGAGTGCCTCGAAGAGCTGGGCGTAACGCTCAAGGACGCTTGCACTGTGCCTTTGTTCACAGAGGACTTTTTTCCAGAACACAATCGCCACTATATCACAGTGTATGTGACAGGTTGGTGTGAGGAACAGCCGCGCATCCAAGAGCCTGAAAAGTGCAGCCAGTTGAAGTTTGTGACTTTGGGAGATCAACTTCCCCAGCCCACTTTCAGCGGAGTTGAAAAGGTATGGCACTACAAGAGCAAGAGCATCATCCAGGTATGAGCTACGTGTTGTTCTTGGACGATGTTCGCGATCCCAACTGGGTCTACCCGGACTCTGATGTGGCAGACTGGGTAGTGTGCCGGAGCTTTGATGAGGCTGTGGCTGTGTGTGAGGATCTAGGCTGTCCAAGTGAGGTAAGCTTTGACCACGATCTCGGCGATGGCACGCCCACTGGCTATGACTTTGCACATTGGCTCATCTCCAGGGACATGGACGCAGTTTTCTTCCCCAAAACCTTCAAGTGGCATGTGCACAGTGCAAATCCCGTAGGCGCTGAGAACATTCGGGGCCTTCTTGAGTGCTATTTTCAAAACCGTGGAACGGAAAAGTAACCATGCTGAATCAATTTTTCTCAGACAAGCTACTCAGGTATTGTTTTGGTACAGGATTTGCTGCTGGTCAGACCATTAGTTGTGTTGTGCTGGGCATCATTTGGCTGGGGATTGTTATTACACTAGCAGTGTCAGGTGCTGATCTACTAGATATTGTAATGACCTCCCTGTTCAGCTTACTGATCATGGCCATACCAGCTAACCTTTCCAACTTGTGGTTGATGGACAAGGACAAGCGGGGGCTAGTTGTGCTAGTAGGCTACCTTGTGAAGGGAGCAATGCCTGTTGTGCTGAAAGACTTTCAAAAAGCCAGCTACTATTCACTAGCCTGGCCAAACGAGGATGGTGAGTGGACGTGTCCTGTGTTTTACGGAACCGGCGTGGGACAAGTCAAACTCAATCCCAATGGCAGTTGCGGAAGAGAAAGCTATGTTTATTTTTGGCAACCTTTGCGCCCCGATGACAGAATGATGTTTTTCCTGCATAATTCTGAAATCGTTGATTTTGATGATTTGGAAAGAATGGGTCAGCAGGATATGACGGTTCTGGTAAACAAAATGCGAAAGGAGGCACAAAATGCTGTTTAGATTGTTTGAAATCACTTGGGATTACGGTTTCCTTGAAGACCAAACTTTGCCTCGCGAGATGATTGTAGATGTTCAGCGTCTCAAGGACACCAATGATTTGAAACTCAAATTCATGGATTATCTAGATTCTGAGTATAATGGCACAGTTAAAGACTTGAAATGGGAAGAGATTTAAAGCTATGGACATTGTAGACAAAGTGGCATTGAATAAGGGCTATACATTTGGAATAGCATCAGATCATGCTGGCATAGAACTGAAAGCACATTTGGCCCACCTCTTGAGAAATCGAGGGCAGGGCCACGGGCATGAGGTAATTGATTTTGGTCCAGAAACCTCAGATCGAGTGGACTATCCTGACTATGCCACCAAAGTCTGTGCCGCTGTTCTAGGCGGACGAGTGGACAGAGGGATTCTCATTTGTGGCAGCGGCATTGGCATGAGCATTGCGGCCAATCGGTACAAAGGCATTCGATGCGCCCTAGTGAGCGATCCCTACAGCGCACAACTCAGTCGTCAACACAACAACAGCAATGTGATCTCCTTGGGGGCACGACTCACAGGGTTTGATCAAGCTTGGGCATGCGTATTGACTTGGATTCAAACGCCTTTTGAGGGCGAACGCCATCAAAAACGTATTGATAAATTGGACTTGCGGGCCATTTAAATATTCAACAGCCCAAAGAGGTAAACTTATGATACTTGTGACCGGTGGAGCCGGATTTATTGGCTCCAACCTGGTGAAATCACTCTCAGACGACGGTTATGACGTGTCTGTTGTTGATCATCTGGGTTCGGACGAAAAATGGAAAAATTTGCGTGACTGCAAGATTTGGCGATTTTATCAGCCAGATGAGATCATGCGTGCTGTTACCTCGAGCCCAAGTGCAGTATTTCACTTGGGTGCTATCAGCAGCACTACAGCAACAGATGCTGACGAGGTGATGAAAACCAATTTCACATTGAGTTGCAACCTCTGGGAATGGTGTAGTCAACACAAGATTCCTTTCATCTATGCCAGCTCAGCAGCCACATATGGTGATGGTGCCCAAGGGTTTGATGACGAATGTGAGCTAAGCACTCTGAGACCTTTGAATCTCTATGGCTGGAGCAAGCATGTGTTTGACCAAAAAGTTGCCACTTGCATTGAGCATAACAAGATTCAACCACCTCAATGGGCAGGTTTGAAATTTTTCAATGTGTATGGTCCGAGAGAATCACACAAGTTGGGGATGGCCAGTGTGTGCTACAATCAGTATCTGGGTGTGAAAAAGGGTTTGAATCCTCGCTTGTTCAAAAGCAACACACCTACCATAGCCGATGGTGAGCAAAAGCGTGACTTTGTGTGGGTGGGAGATTGCGTTCGGGTCATGCGTTGGCTGTTGGGAAATCCTGATGTCAATGGTTTGTTCAATGTGGGTAGCGGTCGGGCTGAGAGCTTCAACACCGTAGCACAAAGCCTGCTCAGTAGTCTTGGCTTACCTCACAAGATTGATTATGTGGACATGCCATTGGAATTGCAGAACAAATATCAAAATTTCACCCAAGCCAATATCAGCAAACTGCGTTCAGCGGGCTATGCTGAGCCTATGTGCGATGTTACCCAAGGGGTGGCGCAATATGTTGAATGGCTTGAGAAAAATCTAGCGTAACCAACCAATTTTTTGATTGTTGGCTATTCTCGACTCATACTCTCCCACGCTGCTGGGATAGCGCCAGGCCCACACAGCACAAGCAGCCATCAACATTGCTATGCCTAAGCACAGCCAAATGTTGCCTGTGGTAAACCAAAGTGTGATGAGGCTGATGTCCATAGTGATGACCATAGCCCATTTGCCCTTGGTGGGAAACACCCTTTTGTTGGTCCAGTTTTGTAGGAAGGGCCCAAAGAATTTGTGGTTCATCAGCCAGTTGTGCCAGCGTTCATTTGATTTGGCAAAACAGTAAGCAGCACCAACAGAGGGTGTGCTCCAAGGTATGCCGGGGGTTATTACGCCGATATAAGCGATCCCCAAGAGCAGCAATCCCAAACAGAACCAAAGTGTTTTGCGCCAATTTTGCATGCTGTATTTAGGGGCAATAAATATATTATCAAAATAAGGAACTTGAGCATGTCTGAAAGTAAGCCAGTTGACTCAAAATTACGAAACTTGCATTTGGCCATGCAATACGACGATGAAGGATATCCCGAGCTCCGTGTTGGAGCCAGGATTGTTAGCCCTGATCCATTACCGGTGACGCTTGGTAGCGAAAGTATAACAATTACTGGCGATGTGAATGTTAGTTCAAGTGTGGGCATCAACAACACAGAAGAAGATGCTGCCAATATGCACATTGCTTCGGTTGGCACAAGCGGGGTGTTAACAACTGATTACCTTCCCGTAGGAGGTAGTGTTGAAGCCACACAAGGGACAAGTCCTTGGGTAGTGTCGGGATCTGTAACAGCACTTGACGATCCCACAGCGACTGATGCATTTGGCAGAAAGAGAGTGAGTAATCCATTTACTCTATTCGACAGCAGCTTTCGCTATGGCGATAATCCTACCAAGTGGAACAGCAGCGTAAGCAATACTGGTAGTGTGACATTTTTGCCCAATGAGAGCACAATGCAACTGACTGTTGGTGGAACCAACGGTGACAGCATTATTCGCGAAACAAAAAGAGTCTTCAATTATCAACCAGGTAAAAGTCTATTGGTGTTGAATACATTTGTAATGAATACTCCTAAACCAAATCTGCGCCAAAGAGTTGGGCTCTTTGGCGCACAAAATGGTGTATATTTTGAAGTCACTGGCACCACTAAAAACCTTGTAATCCGGAAATACATTGGCGGTTCTGTTGATGACACAACAGAAAAAGTGCCTCAAGGCAATTGGAACGGTGATAGGCTCACAGGTTTGGGAGGTCCCAATAATCCCAGTGGGATTGAACTGGATCCCGCTACCAGCCAAATTTTCTGGATGGACGTAGAGTGGTTAGGTGTTGGATCAGTAAGATGCGGATTTGTTATAGATGGACAATTTATTGTTTGTCATACCTTCCATCATGCCAACTTTTTAACCTCAGTGTATATGACTACAGCAAGCCTGCCTTTACGTTACGAAATCACCAACACCGGAGATACGGGGAGCGAATCTTCTCTCAAACAAATTTGTTCAACAGTGATTTCAGAAGGTGGCTATGCATCAACCAGTAGGAGTCGGAGTGCCAGCACAACACTTGTTGGGCCACAAGTGAGCCAAACAGAATGGACGCCGTTGATCAGCATTAGATTGAAGTCAGCAAAACTAGATGGAGTTGTATTTCCCGCAAGGCTAGATGTATTTGGACGACAAAGCAATCCCTACAAATGGGGAGTTTGGGTTGGCGGAACACTTTCTAATACAGGAACAGTCACTTGGACTAGTGCTGGAGATGACAGTGCCGTTGAGTATAATCTCAATGCCACAACACTCACAGGTGGAACTTTGATTGATCAAGGTATTTTTGTGGGCAATGCTATAGGTGGCCCAATCTCAGCAACCCCAGTAGGTCAAAGTCAAGACGTTCAATTGGGAAGGCTTTTGGATGGCACTGCAGAAATATTTACCGTTGCGGCTATTGCAACTAACAATAACGACACCGCTGTTTGTGCCCTAGTGTGGCAGGAGTTTGGTTAATGTATACTTTAGCTTTTTGCATAATTTATTGCTTATATTGTGGATTTATGTGGAGGCTCCGAGGCGGCGCTTGGGCTACTTTGTTGCACGTATACATGGGCACAACTGTCACAAGATTTGTGTCAGCGTTTTTGATGGCTGTGCCATTGCTGTTGTTGAGTTTCAATTGGATATTGATCCCGCTTGTGACTTTTGGATTGTGGCTGGGATTGGTAATGGCCCCCTATGGTGCATTCATGGGCATGGGAAATCATGCTCACACTCCTGCCAAAACTTGGGTCAATTTTTTCCCAAAACTTTTGGGTTTTGAGCCCTATGGTGTGAAATGGGACTTTGCTGGCATGTGGTTTTGCGGAGTTATGCTCTACATGTTCACAGCCGTTGGGTATGCGGCACTTTGGGACAACTGGTGGTTGTTGATCTCAATTCCAGTGGCCGCCACCAGTTTTGCAGGGAGTTATCTAGTGCTGAGCTGGATACCTGATGAGAAATTTCCAGTAATTCCTGGCTTCAATGCCAAGGAACACGAGTGCAACAGTGAAATACTTGTGGGAATCTGGACTGGAGTTTTTCTCACAATCCTAACTCTTTTTGCTTAACCAAAACCAATTGTTGATGCCGCCAAATTTGGTTTGAACTAACGGAATTGAGTTTTCCTTATCCGACTGTTGGTCCATTGTATCAAAAGTATTGATAGGCTTAACATTATTTGGCTCCTTGATTGGGGGAATATCAAAAGTGTTGACAGAGGAGGGTTCAACCTCTGTTGTCTCAAATGCCATTGGTGCAACATTGGGGGAGCTTGTTGCTATCTCTTGCGTTGACTCATATGCGTAATCCTTTTAACTATACATACTTACTTATATCTGTAGATTTTGTTATGCGATAATCGTATATACTATACTTCAGTATATAGACATTTGAATAGGAAATTGAATATGGGCGACGGTTTGGCCAATGTTCGAAAGAGCTTGAATAAAGGCGGTGTGAGTGAAATTGCACTGCATAACAGACACGAGGATTTGAAAGAGCTTTGGGAAGAGAGACAACGCCTGTTAAGTGAAATGAACGTGGCCAAAAGAAAGGCCGCCGAGCAGGCTGCGCAACCTTATCTAGAGAAACTGCAAGAAATTGAACAGAACTACGCTACAATCTTAAGCCTCATACCCAAAGAGTAATATGAAAACCCTTAAAGTACCAAAACAATACTACCTTGGAGTCATCAGTGCTGTCACTACCGGTGTAGCCACAGGATATTTGAGTCCATTTGGCGAGGACAGTGCTGGAAAAAAACGACTCGCTAGTATCCAGGATTGGTTGAACAGAACGGGACCCAGTTATCATAAACTGGGCATTCATGTTATAGAGAACACTCCGCAAACTGGATTCAAGATTGCTGGTGTAATACGCAGCTATTCGTCAGGGGGTTCAGACCGTTGGTCAATCCAAGATCCTCGCGGATTTTTGAATGACATCTCCAGCGGTAATCTTGCTGAGCTGATTGAGTCGTGTGTAATTGACAACGGTGAGATTTTGAACCCCTGCGTTTGGGGCAGAATGGGCAGCGCCAATGTGCTCTTGAATTCCGAAACAGAAGCATATCAAGAGGCGGTTGAAAACACAAAAATTAGCGAATCCACCACCAGTTGGCGAGATGTTGCCTTAGGCAACAGAGTGATACTTCAAAATGGTGTTGAAGGAGTTTATCTGGGAAAAGTTGGTGTAATCACACGAGAATATTTCGACACAGATTATGCAAGGGAAGTTACACAAAATGGTATTCGTATCAACAACAGTTTTTTCACAAGCATCTACTCGAGCGATGACAATATCATACACCTGATAGCATCTCCCAAGCTAAGCAGCATTTTGTCAAATGATGTGTTGACTCAGCAAGAGTCTGAGAAGACCTTGAACACTGTCCTAGGCAATGGTGCCTCAATTCGAAGCCATGTGTTTTTTACTAGGCCTGTGGCACTGTTCAGCATGGAAAAGAAATCTGATGTTGTGGAGAAGTTCACACTTGAACTGGAGTTGTGTCAGGAACAGCCTACCCCTCGAAGTTATCAAAAAATGTTGTTGTGCCAACACAAAGAGGGATTTGGTGAGCTGGTGAGTTTCAGCAACAGAACAATGTGTTATGAGATTGATTTAGATGCTCTTCGAGAACACAAATATCTGCCCAAATTTGTGGCGCCGGCCTATCACAGGCAATCAAGATTAGTTCAACAACACAACTCTATTGACCCTGCCACAGTTCAAGGTTATTATCATTTGTATTGCAACTTCAAAACACCGTGCGGTAACACTCACAGGATCAGGATATAACGCAAAATGACAGGATTGGTTTTAGGCGCGGCTTACACTTACAGTGCGGCTGATGTTTGGCCTTTTGTCTCTACGCTGAGGCGCTACTACAATGGCAAGATTGCATTTGTAGTAGCCAACAACACTGATCCATCTTTGATCGAGCTGTGTTTGACACACGGTATTGACTTTTTCATTGTTGACGGGGATGTAAACAATCCCATTCACATGCAGTGGGCAAGATTTTACCATTATCCCAGAGTGCTGGCGCATCCATTTTTTGCTGAGTGCAGTGAGTTTTTCTTCACTGACGTAAGAGATGTGTTTTTTCAAAACAGTCCTTTCTCATTGCCCATGTGCACTGATTTGGAATTTTTTACCGAGCCAGAAACCATCGCCAACAGCTATGTCAACCGAAATTGGCTACGAGACAAGTATGGAATCAGTGCCACACATGGATTTGAATCCAAATTGATACTTTGTTCGGGCACTATCAGAACCACTAGAGCTGGGGCATATGAAGTGGTGAAAAAAATGACTGAAGAGTCAGACAGACTGCAAGGTATTGGCGTAGCACCATTGGATCAACCTCAGTTGAACTATCTTGTATATTCTGGAAAGTTCCACAACTATCGCATCTTCAACAATGGTGAAGGCACTGTATCTACCATGCATTTTGAACGAAGAGCCAGCTTTGATCCCGAAGGGTTTCTTCTGAATTTAAACAACTCTCGAACCCCAGTTGTACATCAATGGGACCGCACAAACCAGTTGGTGCCGTTGTTCAAGAGGCAATGGACACCAGACGAGGAATAAGGCAGCATGTTTCCCTTTCAACTACCTCGAAACTTTCTCGGAGCGAGGCCGTTAGACACGCAACCAATGGCCGTGGTGGGAGCAGCTACTGATACAGCCACAAGTTTCCGGCCGGGCACAAGATTTGGTCCTGGCGCGATTAGAGATGCCAGCCTAATGCTGTGCGATGGAGTTCATCCCAGCTTTCCCATTGATCTAACACCACTGCTGGGCGATGCTGGAGACTGGTGTTTACCTGTAGGTAATACTATAGAGTGTTTGCGCACAATTGAACAAAATTACCAACAGTTGAATACAAATCATTATGTTGCTGTTTTGGGGGGCGATCACAGCATCACAACTGGAATTTTGCGAGCCATCGAGCACAAGCATGGTCCTGTGGCTGTTGTACACTTTGATGCCCATTGTGACACTTGGGAAACACATTTTGGTGAACCCTATGGTCACGGTACTTGGTTGCGTGATGTAATTGAAGAGGGTCTTGTGGAAGCAAAACATGTGTGCAGCATTGGTGTGCGCAGTCCAAGTGACAATCACACTAGAGCATATCTCCAAAACAAAGGCGGGAACACCGTCTCAAGCAAAACTGCCAACAAACTTGAACCTTCTGTGATGGCCAGTGTCATACGACAAACTGTAGGCACATCGTTACCAGTGTATTTGAGTTTGGACATTGACTGTTTGGATCCAGCCTTTGCACCCGGTACGGGCACACCAGAGATTGGCGGACTCTCTTCTGTTTGGTTGATGGAAACACTAGAACTGCTGGGAGATTTGCGTTGGTGTGGCATGGATGTTGTTGAGGTATCGCCGCCTTATGATCACAGCCAAATCACCAGTTTGGCAGCAGCCACTTTTGTTTGGCAGCACTTGAGTTGTGTTGCCCAGAGGTTTATCTCAAAGGCTTGATATCCCTTAAATATCCATAACAACCTAATGGATATTTTGGCATGCGCTTCAAAGAAATAAGGGAACAAGAACTCACACCGGCCCCTGATTCATGGAGTGAACTGGATCCCAGTCGCACACCATCTGTGATTTGGGATCAGATACCACCCTATTACCAAGGCTCTCACAATATTTGGGCTCTGAATCCAAACAAAGCCAACAAACCCTTGATGGCCAGTGTATTTGGAAACAGGATTTATCAAGTCATCAACAGCAATCATTTTTCAAAAAATTACGTTACAGGAAAATTGAAGCAACTCATGCAACAAGCATCAATTAGGAACGGGATCTCTCCCAGAAGCGGCTGGGTTTATGATAACGGCGAAGTACATGAGTTTTTTGACTTTTATAAATTCAACAAAATTGCTCCTGCGTCTGAGACTAAATTTTGGTTTAGTGTTCCTATGAGCGATTTTGTGCTCGGTCCCAGCGTAATGCGGCACATGAAGGGAGCAGACGCCATATATGCTGCCCTCAACGAAAATAGCTTGGAATCAGCCGAGAAGGTTATGAATGCAATCCAGTCAAGCTCTGTAGTAGCAGTTAAAGACAACAAACTGTATCAGGTGCCAGGAAAACCGCCGCAGAGAGCATTGCAAAGCCTCGTAACTGAGTTGAGTCTGCAAGACAGCACAGAATACAATGGATCTGGTTATTTTGTAATGAATGGACAAGTAGTGGATGCCGTAACAATGGCCTTTGATGATCCGCAGCCACCGCTGAGTAACGGGACAAAAATATGGCGTGTGCCAGAGGTGGCTCAAAGAGCCTTTCCCTCCTTTGTTTTTGACAAAAGCTACAAAAGTGCTGACACTGTGTACCTGGCATTGCTGCCTGGAATTGAGGTGCCCGAGGAGGAACGCCTTTTGTTCTATTGTGTGCTGGTAGGAGTCAAAAAAGGAAAAATCCTAGGCTTTGGTCGTGGACAGACGGTCGCCTACGCTGTAACTGATCTACAACTTCAAACACTTCAAAATCTCATGCAAGCTGAGATGGGACTGGGCGGAGCCAAGGAAAAATTCATCCAACCCAACAGCAACTTTCATCGCATGTTGCAATATATTTCTGAGCACCCGCTGAGTCCACGGAGTGGTTGGTATAACAGAGGTTTGGGGCTTAGCGTGGCCGGCATGCCCGGAATAACCAGTCCAAAAGCCTTGGACGGACTGGCCAGCAAGCTTCGTCTCATCACACTACGTGAACCAGGTGATCCCAGCACTCGCTACCGGATGAGAATCACTCCATCAGGTGAGCTGGTTTTGGCGAGACTGAATGCTGGTAACCCCATCAGCTTGAATTATCTTCTGAACCGAGCCCTGAAGCGATAACCCAGTTGCTCAAAGGCTCAGGATCTGTTATCGTAGTCTTGTGAACGTCAAGGAGAAAATCAGATGACTAAACAATTTTGGGCTGTTGGTGGAGTGTTTACAGATGGCAGCTTCACCGCTCTGGAGAGAGATGGTGCTGAATGCTATGGGCCTTTTCCCACAAAGGAAATGGCTGAAAGTGTGAGCAGTGCTCGATTTAGGCACAACATCGACATCTGTTGGTATAGACTGTTTGTAACCGAAACAGTTGGATAACAAAAAAGCCCCGGAAAGTTACCGGGGCTTTTTCTTTCTCAGTGTAGTTTGTTATCAGAACTTGTAGGCAGCACCTACAGTCATCATGTTAGCGCCCTTCCGGCCGTTAACCTGCTCAAACGCATTGAAGTGACGATAACGCACGTCCAGTTCAACGTTTTGTGCTACAGCTACACGAGCACCGGCACCCACATTGTAGAGAGCAACACTGGTGTTACCACCTGGAGTGTTCAGTCGGTTCATGCCTACACCAGCACCAACCAGTGCGTATGGAGTAAAGATCGTGCCAGTAGGGATGCTCAGCACTGCATTGGCCATAAGAGCCTGACCGTTGCCATTCTTGTAGTAGAGCTGATCAAAAGTGCCTTCAGTGCGCACAAAGCGGTTGTATTGGTATCCAACGTTGACGCCAACATTTGCACGAGCATTGTTGTCAAAAATACGACCAACGTTGGCACCCACATACATGCCACTAGTAGAGGCAGGGGTTTGAGCGTGAGCAGCACCAGCTAGCCCAACCAGCATTGCTGCTGCGAGAAGTAGATTCTTCATATGAGACTTCCTTTTTCAAAAGCAGGCCAGAGGCTTCTGGCTCTTGCTGACAAAGCTTATGTGCCTTGTGTTTGTGTGTCTATCAGCAGCCCAAAGGCTGCCGAATAAACTATTATTGCGCAATGTAACACCAAAAATCAACCTTGACGTAACCCTAGATGTGCCTACTATGGTGACTGAACACAGGAGAGAAAGATGGGCACCAGCACACACGTCTACGCAGTATATGGAGTGAAGATTCCTTGGGATTCTGATTTTTGTGACGCACATGAAGAGGTCTATGACGACGCTGACCTTCCTGACCTTGTGTTTGACGGAATGAGCGGCGAGTATGTTGTGGTGGGCAAGATCCTGTTTGACAGCGGTGATTTCCGTTGGGGATTTGAGAAAGGTGATGTGGCAAAGGTGATTGATCCCACAAAGCTGCCTGAGATTGAGCAAGAGTATCGTGAACAGTTCAAAAAGAAGTTTCCCTCATTCGCCTCGGTTGTTGACCAGCCATTCTCCCTGCATGTATTCCTGCATTGGAGCTAGGGCGTGACTCAGACATCGGCACTGGATTACAAGCTGGCCCGGCGAGAGTATGAGATTCCTTTTCGGAGAAACGGCTACAAAACCAGTTTGACTGTAGACTATGACACATATAAGGAGATTTTCCTTTGGTGTTTGGAGAACTTTGGTGACCGCTACTGTGCCCGATACCATTACTGGGATGGGTTGGCTGACTTTCAGCTGTTCACAAGGAGCGACTTCACACTGTTCAGTATTTCGTGGACCAGCCAAAAATCTCGAGAATAATGTTTGACGTGAAGGCTGTTTGTGCTATTATGCGCTCATAGGCAGCAACACAGCAAGAGGACACTGCAACATGGCCAAGTTTGAACTGAACTGGGAAATCACTGCCCGCGGCACGCGGTATGCGTTCCTGGACACTGACGAAGGCACGACAGGCCTCATTGTTGAAGATCAGGCTTACGACATGGCCTACAGCAACGACGGCTACGGCGGCGGCTTCGACGCGGAAGTGGGCGGCTACACGCTGGGCGGGCAGGGCGACGGCACCTGCGAGGTGTGGCAGGACGAGGACGGTGACATTCTCAAGGCTGGCACAGATGACGAGTGCTGGCATTGGGTGATCGACCAGCTTGCTGGCAAGGGCGACGCTGATCCCGAAACTGAGACCATGACCATGTGTTGGGACATGGATGCGCTGAACAGGGGCGACACTCGCATTGTGCATGTGAGCGGGCGTGCAATGGAACTGGTGGGTGTGGACCTCCACAACGAGGGCAAGTGGCAGGCAATGGACGGTGAGCGTTGCATTGCGCAGGGCACGTGGCGCCGCGAGGACTACAAGATTGTGATCAAGGACCAGGAGGGCAATCGCTTGGCTCGCTTTGACGACGAGGATGCGCCGGGGCTGACTGACTGGGCTGAGAAGGTGCTGACCGCCACCTGCCCGGTGTGATTTTTGGTTGACAGCCCCTACAACCATGCTATAATGCGCACATAGAGCAAGGACCATCACATGCGCGATCCCAACACTGTGTATCTTGTGGGCATGGAGCCCTGCGGCAGCTACAACGGCAGCACCACAAGCACCATGCGTCTGCTGCGCGGCAACCAAGTGCTGGAAGTAGACGATGTGCTGTTTGTGGAGACTGACCCCGACAGCCTGGAGAATGCCTGGGCCGAGCACTATGAGTTGGCCGAAATGGAAGCTGATGGCATCTACCTCACTGTGGTGAATGATGAGGAAGCAGACCTACTGTATGAGGGTCGGCTGGCTCTCGAAGAAGGTCTTGAAAACTAGGAGAACCCAATCATGCGAGTTTTTTGCATCCCGGCTGTGACTCTTGCGGACGCCCTGCACAAGGCTGCGGCGCTGCATGGCCCGCTCACCAGCAACTACAGTGTGAGCCTGCTGAACAATGGACGCTGGCTGATCACCTGCGGCAGGGAGTAGGCCATGGCACGCTATCACCTGTTCAAGGGCACTCGAGGCTATGATGGGCATGCCTATAGGGGGCCCAGCAGTGGCGGAGAGGCGGCAGAAGCAGCCACACTGGAGGAGGCAGAGGCTTGGCGCACTCGGCTGCTGCATGCAAACCCGGGTGTGGGGTGGGGCATCCACGACACTGAGCTAGGCCTAAATGTTCCCTTCAACCCAGAAAAAAGTGGTTGACACCCTCTGAAAACGTGCTATACTCCCCGAGTAGACAGCAAAAAGGCTGGTGAGATGAGCTACTCTTATTCGGACGAGCTGATTAGCGATCTCCACAAGGATGCTTATGGATTCCGTCCTCGAGGCGTCTATATGCAGGACTGGAAGGACATGACTCCTGGCGAGAAGCAGGCCGAATGGGATCATCTCTGCCAGATGGTGGAGGCGGGTGAACAGTCCAGGAAGCTTGCCGAGGGAGAGGCTTACGATCATTGGTGCACGCACATTCTCAAGCTGACACTCCAGCACGGTGTGACTCATGCTCAAGCGGTAAAGCAGGACATGCGTGCTCGCGGCGCTGACTCAGATATTGGCTACTATTGCTACCTCTTGGGACTGAGTTTCAGTGTAGAGAGCGAGATCACAGAGCTGCTGGAGAGTGTGTGATGCGGCTGCCCCGAGAGATTGATACTCTGTATGAGAACGTGCCGGACCACTTTCTCGAGCTTTACTTTCGAAGCTGGAGCGGCTACGAAGAGTATGGGCACATGGCGATTGTGCAGCACACTGGCACCAATCAGCTGTACGTCCAGCGTTGGAACTACAGTGTGATGGCCGAGGACAACACCATGAAGTGGGAGCCTTGGGAGGTAACGGAAGAAGAGGCTATCGAGGAAATGCTGGAGTGGGATCAAGAGGTTGACGAACACGAAGCTGGCTTTCAAGGTTGGTAACGGTTGACTTGAATACCAGATTTGGTTATAAGATGACCAGGAACAAGTAAGACAGGACCAGGACATGAATTTCTATCTTTGGCTCGGATTCGTTTTCCTTTGGCTCGGTGGTATTTTCATCGGCATTGGCATTGGCCTTAGTATGTAAAAACAGTTTTGGATCGGATCACTAGATAAGATCTTCAACCCTGCTATAATACCCACATGAACAGAGAAGTTCGGAGCACTGAGATGAGCATTGCCAAAGAAACTCCGGCCCAGAAGCGTCGTCGGGAACGGGAAGAACTGGAGATTGCCCAGCGTGAGCGTGAGCTGCGGTTTGAAGCTGAAAAGCCCCTGCGCCTCTTGAATGCGCTGGCTCGTGCCGATCAGCTGGGCGTTGAGGCTGAGGTATATTACCGGTATAATGATGTGCTCTACTACGACTTTGACTTCAGCCGAGTCAATCTGCCCAACTCTCTGGAAACTTTTTCCGACACTGTGGCTGAGCTCAGCGAGTGGATGATGGACAGCATCGAAAATCAGCTCAAGCTGGTGGAAGAAGCTCAGAAGCGTAGTGAGCGACTCATGCAGGTCAAGCGCGAAGTGCTGGCTCGACTCACTGATGAAGAACGTGAGGCGCTGGGACTGAACTGAGCACAAAGGAAGCAAGTGATGAGCATTCTAAAATCTCGTGTGGCTGACACCCCCTCTGGCCTTGTTGCGCAGCGCCGTGAGCTAGAGGAGATGGAGCGTGAGATCCAGCGTCGCCGGCAGGAGATTGAGGCTGCCGAAGAGGCGCTGGATCGCACCACTCCTGTGCATCGTTTGGCCATTGTGCTGCACGACAAGTTCTGCCGTTGGAACCACACTGATGGTTGCGGCTTTTTTTACGAGGTCAACAAAGGTGTTCACAGTTGGAGCAGCCGCGAGCATCAAAACTGGTTGGCCAAGGCCGATGCTCTGATGCAGCGGGTGCGGCGAGAGCCGGTGACTGAAAGCAATGTGGAAGAGTTTTTCACCAACCTAGGAATGTGAGCCAATGAAAGACTATAAGATACAGGACAACCGGGTGCTTGTGGGCGATTTTGATCATGAAGGCTACTGGCGTGAAGTTCGAGACGAGGAAAAGCTGGATCTGTTGATGCAGATGATGGTGGATCTTCACAACAGGCTTGACCGTCTACGTAATCTCTAAGCCTAGGAAAATCTCAGATGACCAAGTGGGATTATTTTATCTTTGCCGCAGGGTTTGTGGCTGGCCTAGCTTGGGGAGCAGGCATCGTCTTCACTTTTTTCTGAACTTTTTGGTTGACAGGTGCTAAAAGCCTGCTACAATGTGGCCACAATGCAAGGAGCAGAGGCTGTGAACAACCCCACTGTCTACCGTGTGATCAACAAAAGCGACAATCGAGTCTCACATTTCCGCAACCCAAAGGAAGTGGCAGCACATCTTTTGGGCAAGCGCATCAGCAACTTGCTGGTGATCAAAAGCGATGACTCCGGTGACCGGTTGGTTGTGCTAGCCAGCAATGATGTTTCAGCCATTGAGGCTGCCCTCCAAGCTGCATAAATCTCTTGACAACATGCGTAAACCAGTGCTAGGGTAGGCACATAACACAAAGGAGTATGACGATGACCAAGGTTGACGTTGTGATCATGGTAATGGGATTCCTAGTCGGGCTGGTGGTAGGTAATCTAGTTTTTTAAACCGTTTGGCTTGACAATATGCGTAAACCAGTGCTAGTGTAGGCACATAACACAAAGGAATATGAAGATGTTCAATACCAACCAGATGTGGACTGAACTGGCCGAAACTGGCCGCGCCAATCTCCAGGTGATGTCGCCCACGGACAGTGTGCTCCGTGAGCAGATCAACAGCGAAGCTGATGCAGAAGGCGTGCGGGTGCGCATGGACTTCAAGCCCAACAAGATGGGCAACTACACTGCCTACGTGTATCTGCGCAAGAACTGATCTGGAATACCTTCCTAGATAAAAGGAGCAGGCCATGCGTGCAATTCAAAACTTTCTCCTGGTGCTGTTTGCCATCATTTTTGTGGGCAACTTTGCCCTGTTTGGCGCATGTGTCATGAGCGGCGATAAAAACAGCATGGCCTGTTGGCTCATCAGTGATCGTGTGGAAGTGGGCATTCAGCAGCGATAGGGAAAAGTGCAATGAGCAAGAACATCTACACTCGGCTGTGTGAAGAAATTGATCAGGACTTTGCTATCCTGAGCGAAAAGTCACGAGATCAGCTCAAGAGCATGATCGAGCGTGCCATGCGCGAGGCACATGCTCAGGGCAGTGGCTCGCTGTCAATGTCGGTGGAACTGGATGAGCGTCCCGCTCGGCCGCCTCTCAAGGCCCCGAGACCCAGCTACTGCTAGTGCAACAAGGAACTGACTAAAATGCCATCCATCAGCATGCGCGAGATGATCCGGCGGCTTGACAGTCCAGTTGAGCCCTTTTGTGGTGATGACTCTCTGTGTGAGGAGTGCGGAGTAGACAGCATTTGGCTCAGCCTCAGTGACCATGGATTCACTCGGCGCCCCATTTGGCGTTGGCTGTGCACCGACACAGTGGTGGGGCTGTTTGCTGTCTATTTGCATGATGAGTTTGTGTGCGTGAGCTGGCAGAGTGCCAGGAAAAACCACACTGAGTACAAGTGGGCCAGCGAAGAAGCCTTCCACCATGTGAAGAGCCTGCTGGAAAAGCTGTGGCGCGATCTACAAGCCAAGCCCAACATTGATTTGCTGAATTGGAACGAGCTACTGCCCGACAGTCACAGTGTTGACTACAGCAGTCAGCTCATTGAGGATCGCGTGTTTTACCAAAACCAATCTGCCAAGGTTCACAAGAGGTTCTATGGCTATGACAGCACCACGTGGCAATCAGTTGTGTTGGACATTGATGGGCGTCTCGAAACTGTAGACGTTGTGAATGTGGATATTCCCGTAATGCTCAAGCCCCAAGAAGGATAAGTCACATGAAGTATGTGCAAGATTATTATGGCAGCCCCGGCGAGCACATTCTCAAGAGTGCTGCTCGCTGCATTGACATGAGCAAAACGCAAGCTTGCCTTGTGCGACTGCATTTCAACGACATTGAGCTGGTTGTGGATCACACCATGACAGTGGACGAGATTGCTGAACGGTATGATCAGGAGCGCGAGTTGGCTAGTCAACGCTGGCGACAGAGCGCAGAAGGACAGCAGGTCCTTCGGGAGCAAGAGACTATCCAACAGCATCATCAAAGCCGGCATGATGCTCTCATGGCTGTGCTGTGGGACGTGGCAGGTGACGAGACCAAGCTGATGGATTGGCTCTACGATTTCAGCGATGCTGCTGACCATGTGGGAGTAGAGGGCAAAGACTTCCAGCGAGTCAGCAGTGTGCTCGAGCTGCACGGGTATGTGGAAAATGACTGCGTGGGCTGGGACAAATGCCAGTTTGAAAATCCCCGGGTTATGGCTCGCTACATTGCAGGGCAGGCTCTGAACTGCATGAAGCAGATGAACATGGGACCTCACCCCATGACACAAAACTTTGTGGAAAAATACCGTGCCTTGAAAAACTAGTTGACAGCTGATCTGTCCCTGCTATAATGGGGCTGCAAGCAAGGAAACTGTGTGATGACTGACCCTGTATCTCGTTACCTCAGCACTTGGCAGGGTAATCGACTTCTGGAAAAGCACAGCCTGGATGATGAAGGCGTTTGGCGCGTGCGTGGTGAAGATCCCAACCCTGACATGGGCGGGCATCATCACCAGCCTGAGTTGGGCATTTTTGAAGGTCGCTTGGGTGATGTCATTGGGTATGCTGTTCACCTGCCAAACTTCTGGACTTGGGGCGGGGGTGGATCTATTGACCGCCACGTACCCAAACAGGTGGTCAAGATCACACCAGACAGTGTGCGAGAACTGAATGAGAAGCGTGAGCGCATTCGGGCTCTAGAGGCTGAGAAATCTCGCATCGAACGAGAAATTGAATCAATCAAGAGCGAGACGGGAGAATAACATGAGCAAGCTGGTTCCTGTTGGACGTCACAATCCCACTGTGTTTGTGCGGAGTGATCTTGTGGTGAGTATGGAGATTGTGGACTATGGCTCACATGCAGAGCTACAAATTTCTCTCACCCTTGGCACAATGGTGAGTGAGCGGTTCGACTCTGTCACCGGGGCTTCTGAGGCTGCGGTGCGCATCTGCAATGTGTGCAATGAGGCCAAGTGATGACCCCTTTTGATCCATCCACTGAATGGACTGTGGTCTCACCAGGTGTGATTACACTGCCCACCACAGGCATCACAATCCAGCTGATGCCCGACTGGAGCACTGGGCATAGATACCGAGTGATGTGGAACCATCGTGAAGTTTCTCGCTCAGCCACTCTTGACTTTGCCAAGCTTGAGGCTCAAAAGTGGCTGCGCGAGCTACTGGATATGGGTATGGAACCATGAGCGAGTTCAGTGACGACTATGATCCTAGGAAAGACCCTACTCTCTCGGCTAAACTCCTGCTGGAGTATGAGCGTGAGGAAGAGGCCTATGATGAGGCTCGCGGACGGTTCAATTCTGTTCTCAAAAAGATTCGAGCTCATCGACTAGCGTCATTGACGGAGATGCCTGATTGTTCTGAATGCAGTGCTGGCATTGTGCGCAACAAGTGTGCGCTAGAGCTGGATTATTATAGCTGCCCGCGGCATGAGCAAGTGGAAGACTATGGTGGCTCAGAAGCCCTCATGCGCCACTTCAAAATTGGCCGCTATCGAGAAGGCTCTGGGAGCAATGCCGCATGACCACTGTGTATCGAATCCGCCACAAGCCCACGGGCATGTATTTTTGCCCCAGCAGAGAGATCAAGGTCAAGCTGGAGGGAGACAGCATTTGGCGTGCCAACGGTCGCTATATCAAAAGCAATCTCAGCAAAAGTGGCAAGGCCTATGTGCGCAAGCCCACCATCAAGCAGATTGGCGGCTATTACTATACTCATGTGGGTGTGACGCATGTGGATGATCTCGATCACGGCGTCACAGGCGAATACCGAATGCTGCGAGTTGTTCCCGAAGAGTGGGAAATTGAAACAATTGGTCCAGAACAAACTCCTAGGGAGGACATCTAATGGTTCTGAGAGGCGTGGCTGCTGCCAAAGAGGACATGACACGGCAGGAAAAGCTTGAACACAGTGTGGAGCTGCCTCTCCGGCTTCTCTACCTACAAGCTCGAGCCAATGCGCTAGAAGTTGGCGTGAGCGTCAAATTCAACCACGCTGGAATCAGCGTGATGTTTGTTTTTGATGACGATGCCCGTGATTGGATGGTGCTGTATGCAAGCACCAATGTTCATGCCAACAGCACAACAGAAGAGGTTGCTGCTGTGGAGGCTCGGCTTGATGCAATCGAAACTGAGCAAGCTGAGGCCACACGTAGACAAACTTTGGCAGAACAAGCTGCCAACAAGCTGAGTCCAGAAGAGCTTGATGCACTTTTGACGGAGTATCGCAGACTATGACACCTGAACAAAAAGCACGCGAGCTCTATCAAATGAGCGAGCTTGAGCCACCTCGACCTCCCATGACTGTGTGGGACAAATTGGTCCTGTTCGCCGTCCTGGTCTTGAGTGCCTACATCAGCTATGTGGTAATCACCAACATCTTCAAATTTTCTGCCGGATTGTTTGTGGGATAATGTGTGCCCGGTCCACAGTTGACCCAAGAGTCTACAGTCTCTACCCTTGTCCCTTCTGTGGTGGTTCGGCTCGTCTACACGAGCATTTTGACTACACCTACAATGATCCATATGGATACAGTCTAGAATGCGAGGGCTGCGGATTGGGTCTTGACACTCATGACACTGCCGAAGATGCCATTGCAGAATGGAACACTCGGGCGCCAACTGAACAAGAAACAGTGTTGGCCTGCCAACTGGAGTTGGCCCAAGCTCGTGTCAGGGAGTTGGAAAGCTGGCTGACCAAAGTGGCTATTGGCACATGGAACGACGCTGACCATATCACAAAGCTGGCACAAGCCTTAAAAAACAAGGATAGTGGTTGACAGTGACCAACCAGTCTGCTATGTTGCGGACAAGGTAAGCAACACGGAGGACTCTACTGTGAGCCAGATGTATAATTTTTGGTCTATTATGGTTAACATGAATGCTAGACTCATGGAGCTTCAGCGAATGCAGGAGGCTCAACTGAGTTTCCTCCGCAATCGCGGACTGGTCACGGACAGCACACTGGAGCGTCTTGATGCTGTGCGGGGCCGAAACCCCTCACACGCTCAGCGTGTTGACCGACTGCGTGAGATTTTCCTGAGCCGAGTCAACAATGCAGGGAACATGGACGAGGTGTCCACTAGCCTGCGCAAGCTCTTGAAGACGCTGGATCGCGAGCGGCTCTACTAACGGTTGACACCTGCTCAATAGCTGCTATACTGCCCACACAACAGAGAACAAGGATACTCTAGTGCGTATCACCAACAACACACAAACGCTGGAGCGAGGCGGAGTAGGCGAAGAGTCCACTTTCCGCATCAAGGCCAATGCTCGTGCCTTCAGCATCCTGTCCAGCAATCTCTATGCTGACAAGATCAAGGCTGTGATCCGTGAACTCTCTTGCAATGCCTGGGATAGCCATGTGGCTGCTGGCAAGCAGGACACGCCTTTTGATGTGCATCTGCCCAACAGCATGGAGCCTTGGTTCTCTGTGACTGACTATGGGCTGGGACTGAGTCATGAGCAGGTGATGGACCTCTACACCACCTACTTCAGCTCAACCAAAAGCGACAGCAACGACTATGTGGGTGCGCTGGGCTTGGGCAGCAAATCTCCCTTTGCCTACACAAATGGCTTTGATGTTGTAAGCACCTTCAATGGTGAGCAGCACAGCTATGCCATGTTCATCAATGAGGCAGGCGAGCCCAGTGTGGCCAAGCTGGGGGTGCAAAACACCACAGCGCCCAATGGCGTGATGGTGAAGCTGCCTGTGAAGCGTGACGACATGGGCACCTTTTGCCAGACGGCAGCCGAAGTGTTCATGTGGTTCACCAACCAGCCAGTGGTGTCGGGTAATTCCAACTACAGGCAGCGAGTCATCACTCGAACTCAAGAGGGGGATGGGTGGTACCTCCGAGACGAGGATCGCTATTATCGAAGCGGTGCTGTTGCACGGATGGGCAGTGTGGCCTATCCCATCAAAAGCAGCCAGCTCAACGGCCGCTATGCCAGCCTGCTCCACCTGCCACTTGTGATTGAGTTCAAGATTGGTGAGCTTGACGTGGCTGCCAGCCGTGAAGAGCTGAGTTACGATCCCACCACTATTGGGGTGCTGGAGCGACGTCTGAAGCTTGTGCTACAGAATATTCAGGATGTGGTGAGCAAGCAGTTTGAAGATGCACCCACTCTTTGGGAGGCACGCTGCCTCTATCACCAGCTGTGGCACCGAAACTATCACACACGCGGCATGATCCAGGTGCTTGTTTCAGCTGGTGTGCATCCCACTTGGAAGGCACAAGACATCAGTGTAAACGAGTTTTACACCAAGACTGTCACAGAAAATCTACAGGTGGTGATTCACCACATGCGTGACAGCGGACGCCGAGAGCATGGTGGCTACATCACCACCACCAAGGACGCCACCTTTTTCCGGCAGGATTGTGCGGACACCACCAGCCGAGTGGCACTTTGGATGAAGAGCGAACAGAAGCTGGGTCGTCATCCGCGAGCCTACATCATCACTGGTGAGGATGCACCTGTGCAGGAAGCTCTCACTCGACTGGGCAATCCCACTATCCAAAGCGCCAAGAGCTTGCCGCGTGCTGAGCGCAAGGTGATGAAGTTCAAGGGTGCAGTTTGGGTTGGTGGTGCAAGCGTTTGGGGACGTGTGCGGAAAAGTGACAACTGGGGCAATGAGAAGGAGCTCACCACCGCCCAGGGCGGACTCTATGTACAGATTAGTGGGCTTGATCCCGTAACACCTGCGGAGGAAGATGTGGCCATGGGTGATCTTGTGCGTGGCATGAAGGGTCTGGGCCTCCTCAAAAGCGGAGCAGAGATCTGGGGCATCAACAAAACCAATGTGAAGAAGATCCAGGGCGAGAGCAACTGGATTGAGTTCACCAGTTGGGCGCGAGAAGAGGTAACCAAATTCATTGCTGCCGGACAGTGGAAAGAGCGATTCACAGCTTCTGGCTTGATCAACACATTCACCCATCATGCTGGAGACAACCGGAACAATTGGCAGGTGTTTGCCCAGAGCACGAATGTGATTGGGCGAATGGTGCGCGAGTGGAACAAGCACTCTGATGTGCTCAGCAAGGTGAAAAACAAGGACATTGACCTCACGCTTGCCGACTTGGCACGTGCTGCCCGGAGCATTGGTGTTGAGCTCAAAGATGTTTCTCCAGACACTGGTGCTGTTGACAGCCTCTTTGATGAGATCAAAAAGCGGTACCCGCTCATGCGATTTGCAATGAGGCTGCACAACGAGCCGCTGACTGATTTTGTGGCGTATGTGGAGTCAATTGACAAAACCACTCCATAAAATAACAATTGACACAAAACACCAACTCTGCTAATTTATCAACGTTGAACAAACCCGAAAGGAAACTACAGTGAGCCTTCCTTATATCGCCGGACGTGACTTCCTTACCATCATGCACAACGGGGTCACCCATACTGTGCGTGAAGGCATGCCGAACTATCTCAGCCTACGTGAGGCTGTACGAAACAAGGATTGGGACAGCGTTCCTGATCTGCTCAGCCCAGCAAAGGCTGTTGAGACCTTTGGTGCTGGTCGCATCAAGGTTGTTGATGGCGAAGTGCAGATGGATGGGCAGCCTCTCCACAATGCTGTGACACGCCGCATCCTGGAGATGGTAAGCGATGGCTTTGATGCCCAGCCGTTGACTCGCTTCCTGGAGAAGCTCATGAGCAACCCCAGCCGAAGTGCAGTCCTTGAGCTCTATGATTGGCTTGAGCGCACCAGCCTGCCCATCACGGAGGATGGTGACTTCCTGGCCTACAAGAAGGTCAACGACAACTACCGTGACTTCTACACTGGCCGAGTGCTCAACAAGCCTGCCGAGCTCATGACTCCTGAGGACTATGCCTACATCCAGAAGGCGCAAGGCGGTGTCACTGTCACAGTTGAAGACGGTGTCACTGTGCTGAGCATGCCACGCAACCAGGTGGATGATGTGCGTGACCGCACTTGCAGCTATGGGCTTCACTTTTGCAGCCTCACCTACCTCCCCAGCTATCATGGGGGTCAGGGACGGGTGCTGATTGTGAAGATCAACCCTGCTGATGTGGTGAGCATCCCAAGCGACTACGACTTTGCCAAGGGACGCACCTGCCGATACCTGGTGATTGGTGAGCACAAGGGCGGCGAGACTCGAGAGGCGTTCACTACTCCGGTCACAACCAACAGTGGTGAGCCAACTCAAGGGCGTCGTGCAGCAGCACAGGCCACAGGCAACTCGGTGATGGGTGTGGACTTTGGCTCGGTTGCACGAGCAACTATGGTAACGCAACTGCTGGATCAGCTAAGCACCACTGGTGCAGGACGTTCTCCCGAGCAGGGACGTATGGACGGCTTTGATGACGCATGGGACAACCGTGCGCCTGACCTGTATCGCTTCACCGGCAGCAACACTCGTGAGGCACTGGAGTATGCTCGGGAATACTTTGCTGGGTATGACAAGTGCCGCGGGCATGGCACACAGACTGTTGCACCAGTTGCACCAGTAACGGCTCCTCCTGTCTCAACCAAGCTTGACACAACCTCAAGTGCTGATGACTTTGAGTATGAGGACGAGTCCCAGCGTGCTGCGATTGAGCGACTGCTGAATACGCCTCTTGGGACTCAGAAACATGGCTATGATCAAGGATTTGATGATGGCGATGCAGACGCTCTGGATGATATCCACAATGAGAATGACTTCACTCTAGTGGGTGCCGAGATTGGTGGCAAGAACTACCGCCTGGGTTACATTGAGGGCTACCTCCGGAGCTACAACGGCTGATGCAACAAGGGGAGGGAATAATTCCCTCCCCACTTTATTGTGGAGATTGAACTTTGTTTGGATGGGAATTTTTGGTCTTCGGGACCATTGGCTTTTGGCTACTGCTGATTGTGGCTGCCATCATCATGAGCGAGATGATGGACAACGATGCGCCCTTTTGGGCCGGCATTGTGGCCATCGTCACAATTGCACTCTTGGCAGTGTTTGGGGGTTTCAATCCGCTCACTTATGTTATGGCTCACCCAGGTGAGACTGTGCTGTGGGTGGCAGGCTACTTTGTGGTTGGTGCAGCCTGGAGTCTAGTGAAGTGGTATTTTTGGCTGCTGAAGATCCGTCGGCGACTGGATGAGCGAGATCCAGGTGTGTCGTTTGAAGTCACTCTTTACCATGCAGGTGTTGTGCGCAAGCAATTTCCGCCCAACCCAGGTGACTACAAGAGTCGCATTGTGGGCTGGATTGCACTGTGGCCGGCCAGCATGGTGTGGACTGTGATCAACGATCCCGTGCGCCGAGCTGCTGAAGAGATCTACGCTCGCTTGGGAGGCACTTACCAAAAGATCAGCAACCGGGTGTTTGCTGGTTACACCAAGCCTCGGGACTAGGGCTCTACTTAACTCACCAGATGGGAGTCGAGAAATCGCTCCCATCTTTTTTTGACCAGTCGCCCAACACCTTCAAGTCAAGGATTCGGATTGGCACACCCAGCAGTTTTTGAATTTGAGTGTGCAAGTCCTGATCTTTGTGGAGAGCGAACACCAGAGACTTCTGCGTGCCATCACCAAGTTCAACCAATACAATATAGTAGTACAAGGGCAGTCTCCCTGGCGATACAAACTTTGGCTATTTAAATTTTTCCAAAGCCATTGAATTTCAATTTAAATATCCAGCAGGTTGCCGAGTGCAGCCTTCTCATTACATTGAAATTTCCATAGGCACTGATGACCCAATCTACAACTGTTGATGAAACGCAAATTGAAACCTGGCAGCTCTTAGCACCACACATCAAAAAACCCATTCCCAGTTGCCCTCGATACACTGAACGTCTCTTACAAGAGATAGAGCTCATCACAGAACAGAGATTTGCGCCGCATTTTTTGCGTGTGCTGGAGATTTTGGATCTCACAAAAGACTTGCCCCACATCACCAGAGGCAGTGCCGGCAGCAGTTTGGTCTGCTACCTCTTGGGCATTACAGATGTGGATCCGGTTCAGCATAACATTCCCTTGGCACGATTCATCAATCCTCTCAGAGATGACCTCCCGGATATCGATATTGATTTCTGCCAAAAGTTTCACAAAGAGGTGTTGAACAGAATCTACCAACACTGGCCTGGTCGTGCTGCAAGGTTGAGCAACTATGTGAAGTATCAACAAAAGAGTGCTGAGAAAGAGGCCTTGAAGCGAGTGTGTGGCATCAAGGGCAAAAGGTTGAAAAACCACAAGCCCATTGAGCTGGTTCCTGATCATCAAAAAAGTGAATGGAAAAAGCTCACCAACAGACTAATTGGAAAAAAGAAGAGCATTTCAAAACATCCTGGTGGTGTTGTGGTTTTTGAACAGCCGCCAGCGCAAAGCCTTGTGCTGAAAAAAGACAACCAAATCCTACTTGACAAATATGAGGTTGAAGACCTTGCCCTATTGAAGGTGGATGTGCTGTCCAACAGAGGATTGAGTGTGCTCTGGGACTGTGACAAGAAGGGTGCATTTGACTATCCAATGGAGTGTGATCTCACCTACGAGATGCTCAGCCGGGGCGACAGCATTGGCGTTGTGCAAGGCGAGTCTCCTGTAATGCGGCGCACCTTGCGAACACTCAAGCCCACTTGTGTAAGTGATCTCACGTTGGCTACAGCACTCATAAGACCGGCTGCACTCACTGGTCGCCAAAAGGGTGTGTTTTTCAGAGAGTGGATTGGGCACAACAACCAGCCAGGTGCGTTGAAACAAAAAGGTGGCTTGGTGTTTGATGAAGATGCTATTGAATTGATCTGCGATATCCTAAAATGTGACCCCTTTGAAGCTGATATGTATCGCAGAGGCTTTGTGAAGAAAAACGAAGAAATGATGTTTGATTTCATTGGGAAAATTGGCGAGAATCCAGAGAAACAAGAGATCTTGTCCCTCCTGTCAAACATGGATAGATTTGGCTTGTGCAAGGCACACAGCATCAACCTAGCACATCTCATCTATGCCCAGGCCTATGAGAAACAGCACCATCCCAAGAGATTTTGGTTGGCAGTGCTCCAGAACGCTTGCAGCATGTATCGTCCTTGGGTTCACATTGAAGCTGCCAAACGTGCTGGATGGAAAATTGAAGGACGCAAGCGACCTTGGAAAGTGGATGGAGACACACTCTACAACGATCTGTGGACAGTGCCACTTTTTGAAAGCCATTTTGACCAATTCGCCCGGGGTGGGTTCTGGACACACTCGGATTGGATGCCTGGGTGCTATTATCAGGAGTTTGGTGACACTGTCACACTGTGCGGGCTCATAGCTGCACACCGATGCTACCACAAAGGTGGTGGCGAGTTTGTAACATTTTGCACGCTGGGTGTTGGTCCAGGACAGTTTGCTGAGGTGGTGTTGCCTGGTATGATAGGCTTGCGAAATCACTCAGTAGTAGAACTCTTGGGCAAGCTCAACATTGTGAATGGCGTTCCCAGCATCACTGCTCAAAAATTTAAGACACACAGCATTTGGGATCACGCAAAAAACGTTGGTTGACCTTTTTCTGCGTTGTGCTATAAGTAGGGCATGATGCAGAGGAGAGCAAAGATGAGCAAGGGGAACAAAATGGTGGGCACTGCGCCTCGCCGGCCTCGTCGTGCTGTTGAGCTGTTTGCCTCAGCACAGTTTCGCCCGCGTGTGGTGAAATCCAAGCGGGTGTACTCTCGCAAGTCTCGGACCCACCGGGACCAGAATCAGTAACCCCTCAAAGAGGTTTAAGATATGACCAAGATCACCAGCTTTGACATCATCGACCCTGACTTCCGCGATGAGGAAGATCCTGTGGGACTGCGCACTCCGCGTGTGGCAGAGTTTCCTGAGATCACTTCTGAAATGATCTCAAATGGCAATCCTCTGGTCACCAGTCTTGAGCGGATCACCATTGAGTTCGACTATCCGCTAGGCCAGCCCACCACTCGAGAGTTCTTCCATCAGGGTGGCTTCACCTGCTATGACTTTTTCCAGGCAGTGCATGAGGGCTATGTGAAGATCTACGCTGAGGAAGAGGCTGCTGTGGGCGATCCGGGTGTTATTGGTGGAATGTTCAACCGAAGTGTGAGCCACGGTCCTCATGGCATTTGGGGCCACTACATTGACGACCTCTTCCTGGAAGGCTTTCAGGAAACTCGGCCCGGACACTTTGAACTCAGCATTGGCAGCTGAAATACCGTAACTTGGCATATCCTCTCTTTTGTGCGTATAATTAGCAAAAGAGAGGAGTTTATGCGTATGGCCAAAGAAGCAACAGCGGGCGACTTACCCACGCTTGAAGACAGCAACGTCTACCTATTCATGGATGATTTCACCGATAAAACGGTTCGGCCAGTAATTGAGTTCATCCTCCGGAAAAATCTACTTCCCACCAAACAACGGCCTGACCATCTCACACTCATCATCACTTCTCCAGGAGGCGAACTGCCATCGGCCTTCGCACTGATTGATGTGATGAAGGGCAGTGCTATTCCTGTTCACACCATTGGACTGGGGCAAATTGCCTCTTGTGGTATTCTCACATTTATGTCAGGGGCAAAGGGACATAGAGTAATTACACCTAGCACAAGCATCATGAGTCATCAGTATTCCTGGGGCTCAGGTGGCAAGGAACACGAGCTCATGAGCCGCGTGAAAGAATTTGAGCTCACAAGCCAGCGAATGCTAGAGCTCTACAAAAGCTGTACTGGATTGGATGAAAAGACCATCCGCAAGTATCTCCTACCAGCACATGACATTTGGCTCACTGCTGAAGAGGCAGTGAAGTATGGCATTGCTGACGAGGTCAAGGAAACCTACTGATTATTTTTTGGGATTGGGCAACTTGGAAACACGATCCAAACTGTTGCCCATGTTCTGAAGATTCAAATTTTTGAGTCGGCTCATCAAAGCCAGCGCCACAGGGTCTTTCACCACGTCACTGCTGGCTTTGATGTAGTCATCTAGTGAGTTCAAAAGATCAGCAACTGTTTTGATTGCAGGATAGTCAGCTGGCAGTTGAAATTGAGCTGCCTCTCGTCCATAATTGACTTGACCCTGTTGAACCATGCGATCAATTTGTGTCTCGCCCTCATAAGCTTCGCTTACAATTTGGCGCCAAGTTTGAATTTCTGATTTCATACCTGTATTTACCATTTGGCATTTCCATCAAACCCTGCCTTTTTCAGCTCCTGTCTGCAATCAAATGCACCAGCTTTTCCTTGGCCAGCGTAGCGGTTCATGATGTTGGTCAACTCTGTCATGGGTGTATCTTCCGAATCATATAAATTTATATCTCCAACGGTGAGCAATCCCAGCAGGGGCAAATTTGGTGTGACGGTTACTGATATCTCTCGAATATGTGCAGGTGTGTTTTGGAAATGTTCGAAAGAGTTGTGGGTAACAAACAAGTGTTGGGTAGGAGGACAGTGTTCGAGGCTGGTAAATTTGTTACCGTCGAGAGTTAAATCTTGAATATTGGGAGGCACATACTCAAAGCTGGACAGCTGATTGTGTCCTGCATCAACAGTTTGAACCGTCCTTGGCATTCCTTTTAAGGATGTGAGTTTATTCCTTTGGCAAAAGAAGTCACCAGTTACCACAAGAGGACACCCAGCTAGTGTAGTCAATCCCATGTCAGCAACGTAAAAATCACCATCCACCTCTCGAAATCTCACAGGCAGTTGTCCATTGTTTGTGGGAATTTTCATCCATACACCAACCGTAGTGGTTACTAATCCATCGCTACCAATTTCATAGTCATCTAGCTCAAGTGGTGTTTCTTCCAAGTAATTCCAAAAATGCATCCGCAATAACGCCTCTATGCGTGTTTTGTCTACCATTTGGCATTCTCCTCAAGGCCAGCAGCTCGCATCTCTCTTCTGCAATCAAACGCACCCTCCCGTCCCTGCCCTGCATATTTTAGGATGAGACGCTCAGCCGTGTCTCTCATTTTTGAGATTTCAGCACTTGTGCCCTCTGCTGTTCTGAGTATTGCTCCACTTTTGGCTGCCAACAGTCTCAAGAGCGGCATTGTGGGACTGTAATCAATTTCAATCCAGCCACCAATCTCTGTGGTCAATCCCACAAGTGATGTGATTCGTGTGTTTTCCAAACTCACATTGGCACCAATTTTTTGTGGCATGCCTTCAAGACTTGAGATATGAGTGTTTTGAGCCCACAAATTTCCACCAACTTCTGGTGGGCAATTTTCCCAACTGGAGAACATGCTGCCTGACACCCCCAAATCTCCAGAAATCTTGGCGAATTTCACAGGCAGTTTTGGTAACACTCTTGAATACACATTACCATAACTCACAACTGAGCCATCATCTTGAATCTTGTATTCGCCATCCATGATGAGAAATTGACGTATTCTGTCTCGTATTTGGCCTTTGTTTACCATCGTGCATTCTCCTCAAAACCAGCAGCACGGAGTTCTCTCCGACAGTCAAAAGCGCCTGCCTTGCCCATTCCAGCATATTTGTTCAGAATTCGCTGTACCGTGTACGCCATGTCTCCGGCCTCTCTAGAGTTGTCCCAAGGTGTAAGCCAAATTTCCTCTGCCGCCAAAGTTTTCAGCAATGGTAGGTCTTTGGTGTAAGGCAGTTCCAATTGGCTACCAATTTTTTCAGGAAAACCCTCGAGGCTCTTTATTACTGTTTCTCTTATAATCATGCGTGTGCCTACACTGCGTGGGCCACCTTTGAAAGAGCGGAATCCTGCCTGCATGACCCACAACTCTCCTTGAACAACCTCTAGCGTGTTGCCCCAATCCACTAGAGTCGGACAATGTATTACATTCAAATCTCCCCCAATCCAATCGGGTGCGCCTTGCAGAGAGGTAATCCAGTTCTCACGGAGATTGAAGTTGCCATCCACTTTCCTAAATTTGAAACTTAGTTCAGCAGCATCTCGTCGAAGACTTACGCTGCCCGCCTGATCGTCTTCGGCATGTACACTCACTGTGTCTCTATCGTGAAACTCCAGTCTTCCGCTCCAGGCATAAATTTCAGTGAACTGTTCAATCAAATGTTTTTGTTCTGTCTCAGTTACCATCGAGCATTTCCCCCAAATCCAGCTTGTTGCAGTTCTCGCTTGCAATCCCATGCAGCCTCTCGTCCGCGTCCGGCATATTTGTCCAGTATCTTTTCAACTTTCTCTATAGGCCACTTTCCAGCATCTTTTATCCGAGGTGTAATCAACCAAATGTTTTTGGCCACCAGCAGTCTCAGCAGTGGCAGTGTTGGGCTGTAGTCCACTTCAACTCGATCCACACCCCGTTCAGGAAAGCCTTCAAGACTCACCAAATTGGGATTTTCAAACAAGATCACCTTACCATTTACAGTTTTTGGCCCGCCTTTGAGGCTGGTAAGTGCTGTTCCGGCTATGTTCATATCACCACCAACAAAGTCAAGTGAGGTGCCTAGTGTGACTAGACTTTTGCAATTTCTGATGTAGAGCTCATTACCAATGTATGGTGGTGCACCCTCAAGAGACTCTAGCTCACAACCTTGTGCCGCAAATGTGCCAGCCACAAACTCAAAATCCCATCCCAGTCGCTTGACATGTGGCAGAACCCCCACATTGCCCAAACTCAAATCAGATTCAATGACATTGACTCTCTCACCATTGAATCTCAATTCACCTTGGTAACTGAAGCTTTGTTCAAATTTGGCAGTTAAGTTGGCAGTTGTTACCATCGTGCATTTCCTTCAAATCCAGCAGCACGCAGTTCTCTTCGGCAATCAAAAGCGCCCTCCCGGCCTCGCCCTGCGTATTTGTTCAAAATCTTCTCCACTTGCATTATTTGTGGACTTATCCATATTTGCTTAGCAACCAACGACCTCAAAAGAGGCAGGTTATGCGAATAAGGAATTCCAATCGCATCACCAATATGCTCAGCCAAACCATCTAAATTTTCCAAGGGATTGTCAAATGCATCATATGAGCGCCCCACATGTTCGGGACCACCCTCCAGTGTTTTGAGCTTGTTGTTTGTAACCTCAAAATCTCTTCCAACCCAATAGGGCGAGCCCTGAAGTGTCTGTAAGCCCAAACCTAGTGCATAAAAATTGCCTGAAACCTGGCCAAATGCCAAGGGCAATGCGGCATGGTATGAGTAACCAAACAGTTTATCCAACTGTATATCGCCATAAATGTCTACTCTAGACTCGTCATCTAGCGAAATGATTTTTTTTGACAGTGTAGGAGCGTAGTCTTTCAAAATGTCATACGCCTCATCTACTGATTTAACCCGGGTTACCACCGTGCATTTCCTTCAAAGCCGGCAGCACGTAGTTCTCTTCTGCAATCAAATGCACCCGCTTTTCCTTGCCCTGCATACTTGTTCAAAATGTCTTCACATTCCTTAACTTTGTCCCAGCTAGCTCCTAATTTCCCAGTTCCAAACTCAACTTCTTGAGCTACCAAAAGTTTCAACAAAGGCATGTTGGGGTCGTATGGCACCACTGCTTTGCCACCAATATGGTCTGGCATACCGTCAAGACTCTCTAGTGGATTATTGAAAACCATAAATGCTCCCTCTACCTCTCTAGGAGCACCAATGAGATTGACTAGATTACACCCGTAAGCCGTAAAATCTCCCCCAACCTTCAAGGGTGCACCTTCAAGAGTCTCAAGATTTCTGTTGCGTGCTACAGAAAACGTGCCAGTAACCTCTTCGGGCGAGCCCTTGAGACTCCTGAATCCCATACCACTACCAAGGAAATCACCATCCACCTTGCCAAACCTCACATTCAATCCAGCTGAGCCCATAGCTGCTACTACATCACCAATAATTGATAATCGGTTTTCATTATCAAATTCCACTCGTTTGACACGTTGCGCATCGTAATAGAGTTTGAACTTGTTCCAAATCTCTTGTTGTTCGGGAGTAGGTGCCATCTCTTTCTCAATCTCTAATAAAAAGTAAATATATTTAGGAGAAATAGTATGTTCGGATTTTTGTCAAACAAGCTGCTCATGATTGGTGTTGGAGCATTTGTTCTTTTGGCTGGCACTTTTTACGTTTACTTCAAGCAAACTCAATCACAATTGCAAATTATGGCAGCCAATGTAGCCAAAGCTGAAGTGGCTATTGACTTACAGAAAAAAGCCATTGCTCAGTTGGAGAACTTTGCAGAAGAGCAAAAAATCAGTATGGAAATGATGCAAGGGCGAATGAACAAGGCCGAATCTGACAGAGCCAAACTTGCCAAAGCCATCAAAGACTTGAATATTGTGGGCAATGCCCAGACTGATCGTAAACAATTGCAAATCAACTTGAACAACCAATTGAATGAGTTGTTCAACTCAGCTGTTGAAAGTACAAAAAATGCGCCACCTAAACCTTAAGCTAGTTATCACCACACTGTTTTGTTTGGCATTGGTGGCTTGTGGGCCAGATGTCAAAGAACTTGAGATCAAAACCAGCAACACAAAAATCACAGTAAGTGAACCGCCCTCTCCAAGAGAGTTGGTTGTCAGTAATTTGAATGTAAATGTGGTCACAACAGAAAACTTCAAAGAGCTAGAGGCCCAGCTCAAGTCGGATCCCAAGTCAGTGTTTTTGGTAATGACTCCAGCTGATTACGAGAATCTCGCATCTAACATTGCTGAGATGCGTCGTTACATCACTCAGCAGGGTGCTATTGTGCAATACTATCGTGATATGGTCAAAACCATAACACAAGGTGATGCCCCTGCACCCGAAAAACCCAAATGAGCACTGTTCAGGAAAAATGGTTTGTGAAATATTGGAGGCCTGCTGCTGGCTGTTCGTGACAGCGTTGTTGCATAAATAGTTTTGTAGTTCACGGGATGGCCGTCCCCAACTACTCTATTGCTATTAGTTGAATTAGGAGCAACAGCTTATGAATATTTACGTAAATTCTGATGAATATTTGCCATATACCTATCTTATTGGATGGAGCAAGTTAGATAAATGGTATTATGGATCTGAAACTGGGCTAGCTAAAAAAGCTCATCCAAAAAATTTGTGGACTACATACTATACATCATCAACATATGTAAAGTCATTTAGGGAAACATATGGAGAACCTGATGTTATTGAAGTAAGGCGAACATTCCACAATAAAGAGGCTGCTATCTTATGGGAAGCAGCAGTCTTGAAGAGACTCAAGGTAACCAAAAAATCTAAATGGTTGAATAAGAGCCACGGAGGAAATAGTTTTTTCTGTCACTCTGTGGGTAACGAAAATCCTAGCAAACGTCCCGAAGTCAGGCAAAAAATAAGCGAAAAGCTGGCAGGTCGCATATTTACCGATAAAGCTAGAGAGAATATGCGCCAGGCTCGGCTTGGGTTACATAAAGGGAAAAGTTACGAAGAAATATATGGCATCCACAAAGCTACAGAACTTAAAAAGATCAGATCAAAGAGCTGGAAAGGCAAATCAAAAACAGAAAAACAGATCCAATCTGTTAAAGATGCGATGTCAAAATGGTGGAGAGTATATCCTCCTGATCAAAATCCAATAGTTATGTTTGGTTTAGCCAATTACTGCAAACAACACAAGCTAGATATTTCAACAATGTCAAGTATTGCGTATCGACCATTTAATCATAATGGGAAGTTTAGATATCATCTAGGTTACAGAGTTGAACCTATGCAGTCCCCAGAAGATCCTGTTAGATTCCAAGAAAATATAGCAGACAACATGATTTCAGATAAGAAAACAAAAATGTATGAGTTAATACATCCAGACGGTCAAAAAGAAGTAGTGCGAGGTTTGGCAGAGTTTTCCAAAAAACAAGGGTGGCCTATAGGGGCGTTATATGATGTTAAGGACCGAGTCTGTGCCAACGGACAACCTAGAACGTATAAAGGAATTATTGTCAAAACTCTTCCGTAGTAATATCCTTAAATATAGCTATGGAGACAAAAGAAAAGTGGTTTGTAAAATATTGGAGGCCAGCGGCCGCTTGGATTTATCTCACTATTTGTGTATTTGACTTCATGATCATGCCTATATACCACATCCGAAGTCAAGGTAGTTTGGATCATGTATGGGCATTGAGTATGAGATTACGCCCAGAAGATCAGCTTCAAGCTATAGTTCAACTGACTAAAAAAACAGCGTGGGATCCTATTACTCTCCAAGAGGGGTCGTTTTTCCACATCTCGTTTGGCGCAATTCTGGGCGTAGCAGCCTATACAAGAGGCAGAGTACAAGAAGCCAGAGTGCGCCAAGATTACTCCAAAAGTGATCCAAATGGCAGGTTCGCCAACGTTGACAATCCAGGGTAACACAGCCACAATACAGCTAACATAGTGGCGCTGAATGATGGTGTTGTGTCCATCCGTATCCGCTCACCGCGAAGGGTGGGAAACTGCGTAATTGGGTCTAGAGTTCAAAAAGCCCAAGCCTCAAAATTGAACAAAAAGGATGAAGAGACATAAGCTCTTCGCCAAACTCACACATCAGTTCTGTGCGAGTTTGGGCTTGCAAGATAGACATATCTTGCATAACCGGGCAAAGGCATGCTGTGCCTTGAGTGGTAGATCCTGTGCTGGAAATAGGTGCCCCGCCAGTGCTATATAGGGTCTGAACTGAGACTGTGATACCGGAATGAGCTTCACTAACCATTCTCCCCGTTCTGGGGAGAAATATGACCACTCCTCCAGAATGAGATGTATCACCTGTTAAATATTGGATCATGAAAGTTATTGAAGCTCAAGATTGGCAATCCATTAGAGATCCGGCACTGAAATGGCTGGGAAGATTCACATATGAAAACGCAGGTAAGCGTCCAGACAAAAGCATTTTGGCCAAACTTCAAAGAAAATATCCAAATACAAATACCAAGCTCTATAGAGGGATGAACTTCACTTCCAAAGAACGTTGGGATGAATTTATATCTCAATTCAAAAACAACCAAGCTAGATTGAATTTTGATGTAGTCACCAGTTGGGCAAAAGACACTGGCACAGCAACGCAATTTGCCTTAACTCAACCCACATATCAGTTGAACTACGCAGTGATGCATGCCCATGGAGTACAACAAAGAGAACGAGAGGCCTTAAGCGGTTACAGAGGTGTGATACTCTCTGTTGAGGTTCCCGAGGGTGTTGGGATAGATGTAGACAAAACTCAGGTGGGACATGAGAGTGAAGTGGTGCTGCCTCCTGGTGAATACCTGGTGAAAATCCACCAGGTTTTGAAACTCTACAAGCACCAGTTGGCTGATGGTGACACCACAGTTGAGGGAGTTATTTTAGGCACAACACCTGAGAGCCTCAGAAGTAGAGAAAGAGAACACAGCTTTTTTGATTACGTGATTCACCATCATGGGAAAGAGTTGAGCCCAAAAGCTCAAGCACATTTGTTGAAACTGTTCAAGCCAAGAGCTGGTGAGCCTTTGTTCAAATACCATGTTACTGAAGGCACAACAATTTATCCGGATCAGGTGAGTTTTGACTACGCTGTGCCCAGTTGGAAGCTGTTTGATCTTGCAATGCATGGGGTTTTTGATGATGTGACACTGGAAAAAATACGCAAGTTGGCACGTCAAACACTCACACAAGCATTGAAGCCGGTGGGAGAGAACATAGTAGCTGCCACTTATTTTGATGGCCGAGTCTTATATGCACTGGAAAAGTTTGCAGGCGATTATCGTATTACTAATGTTGTCAAGCGAGCTGTTGGTGAACGAATAAGGGAGTTGAATGCCTCTGTGCCCGCCATCAACAAACTAGATGACGTGCGAGAAAAACGTGCTGCTGTTGAGAAATATCAAACGGAATTGGTGGGCTTACTAAACAAGATTGCTAGATAGCACAAACTTGTAAATACGCAACACAACGAGGATCGAGCATGATTACTGGCACACGAAAGCTGATCAGCAAAGAAATACAACAAGACGCTGACGTCTATGTTGGAACTACTGGCGAAATTTGGTTTCAAGAAGGCACACAAACACTCCGTTTTGGGGATGATACTACTCCTGGGGGTATCCCCATTGGAGGAAGCGGAGGTACCAATGGCGCAACCACTGTGTGCACACCTGGCTCCCCCACTGTGGTTTACACTGCCAGCAGCAGCCAAGTGAGAACACTCAAAGTGTTGGTACAGGCTGTGGGCTATGAGACAGGTGTGCTGGATTTTCCAGACACTCACAGTGCTGAAGTTATGGCGGTGAAAAATCTGCGCACTGGATTGGGAGAAGCCAGTGTGTATGGTGTGACCTACACCAGTGTGAACCCCTTGGTCACATTTGATGCACAAGTCACTGGCGGTATGCTGGAAATCACTGCCCAACCCACAAGTCTAGTGAACTCAATAACTGTCAATTCAATTGGCATAGAAATAGAAGCCTAAGGAATCAAACATGGCACTCAAACAGTTTCAAACTCAAGATGGTGTGAGAATCAGCAACACACCTGGCAGCATTCAAATCGAGAACCGCACACTTGGTGCAGGAGATGCTGTGTCAATTTCAGTAGGAAATGCTGACTATTTTGCCATAGTCAACCGTGCTCTCAACCAGGACAATGGTGTAGAGAGCAGTGCTGTGGCCTACGACAGTAGTAACAACATGGTCACACTGCATGTGAGCGAGGTATATAATCCTTCAACAGATATCTATAAAGACATTCTCATCATCAGCAAGTTTGACAGCAGTGCCAATCTCTTGTGGCAAAAGCAGTTGACAGATGATGTTGATGTGGATGTGGTGCATGACATTTGCATTGACAACAGTGACAATATTGTTGTAGCAACCAGCATAGACAACGGAGATGACCCAGACAGCATTTTGATCATCAAGCTGGATGCTGCTGGCAACATTTTGTGGCAGAAAGACTATCTAGGTGCAGAAGAAGATCCCAACTATAGTTTTCAAGAGTTGGGTGGAGTAGTGTGTGACACCAGCAGTATCTACGTTGCGGGCGAATACATTCAAAACTTTGAGGGCCCGGCTGACCAAAGACAGGCGTTGATCCTTAAAATCAGCCTCTCAAATGGCGCTCTCACATGGGCAAAGAAGTTCAATCTCAATGTGAATACCAGACTGTATGGCATGGATGTGGCAGTGGATGGCACTTTGGCTGTTGTGGGTGTGGCCGAACCAGGTGATGCGCCCAATGCTGCCTTTGTGACCAAGCTTAATGGCGATGGCAGTCAGGTGTGGACCAAAATACTGTTTAATCCCGACGAGCAGATCGACTATTCCGGGGCTGATGTCACATTAGACACTCAAGGCAACATCATAGTCAGCTTCAACAGCCAGCAGACCATAGAGCATGAATCTAGCAATCAAACTGTCAGCATCAGCCACTTGATCAAAATGGATGGCGACGGCGACACTGATTGGGTGCGCAGAATTGGTCCAGGACCTTGTGCCAGCGTGGGCACAGGCATAGACTGCGACAATCTGGGCAACATCTATCTCAGTGCGCTCACTGTGGTTCAGCAAAATCCGGTGCGCGATATAGATAATTTCTTCACTAGCAAGAATGTGTTGGCTGTGGCAAAGTTTGCTGCGTCTGGTGTGCCCACTTGGCAACGTTATATTGAAGCACAAGGTTACAGCTATGCACCCAGCAGGGATGAAGGTGATTCACCAGGAACCTTCAACTACAATGTCAACAGAGGCAGATACCTCAGCCTCACCAGCAATGGCAAGATGGCAGTGCAGGTCACAGCCAAACAGCTGGACACAAATGACAACGTTCCTGATACCCAATACTGGGAAAGCATCACCTTCCAGATTGATCAGGATGGTCGAACCCTCACACTGGGCAGTGGCAATGAGCTATTCAATGTGAAAGAAAGCAGAATCCCTGGCAGATTTATCACAGTGCCTGAGTTCACAACTGCTGAACTCACTGTAACTGATATCACCAACAGCTTTGAAGTCACAACCACCACAAAAACACTAGAGGAAGGCCTGTTGGCACAACACACAGCCAAAAGTGCCAGCTATGACTATGTGTTTGGCAACGATGGAACTGTAACAGTGCCCAATGATGGCGATCTACGCTTGGTGCAAACACAAATTGGCTGGTTCAGCATATTGGGTCCTGCCAACAACAACATTGATGATGTATGGATAAGAGCAAGCTGTGTTGACAGTGACACTGGTGACGTCTATGCTGTTGGCCAAGACAACGACAGCAATGACGGATTGGCGGTTAGATACAACAGCGAAGGACAGATCTTGTGGGTGGTGAGACTGTTTGATCTTGACAACAGCAACAATACCAGATGCAATGCAGTGAAGATCATTCCCAACAGCAAGAACATCATGGTGTTGTGTGAATACTTTGGCAATGAAGTGGGCGCATTGTTGGTGGAAATTGATCCAGATACGGCTGTGGTAGTAAGCAGCAGTGGTTTCAGAGATGAGAATGAAAACAACACAGTCAATGCCTACGACTTTGACTTCTTCAGTGACAGCAACATTGTGGTTGTTGGTCGCAAATATGATGAATACAGCAGCTTGCAGATCACACCGCAAACAGGCAGTACCACAGGCACGTTGATTGTGAGCAATGCACAAGTGCAGGCCGGAAGTCCGGTCTATCCTGTGACCAATAGCTGGACCGTTACAGGCACAGGCATCACTGGTAGAGCAACCATCTCTGATGTCAACAAGTATGATGCCATTACTGGAACCACCCAACAAGGTTCGGGTGCTGTTTTCAGCATCACCGACAATGGAAGTGGCGGCTATGTGGTAGCTGGTGTATCGTCTGGTGGAACCAATTATCTCGTAGGGCACAAGATCAAAATACTGGGCACAAGTGTTGGCGGCAGCACACCTGCAAATGATGCAATAATCTCAGTAACTGAGGCTTCAGGTGGGGCTATCACCAATGCCAGTGTGAGTGGAACCGCAGCCGGAGCCTCGCCTACAACCTACACTGGTTTGTCTGGAACCAACTATCAAGTGGGTTCTGGATTTCAACTGGATTTCAGTTACGACAACGATTATGCCAATGCTGGTTGGGGCAATTTCAACGCAGGCAGCAACTATGTGCAGGGAGACATCATCACTGTGCCAGGCACCAGCTTGGGAGGCACATCGCCCACAAATGACTTGACTGTGACTGTCACAAGTGTGGGCGGCAGCGGCGACATAGGAGGGTTCCTGTTCACTGGCACGCCACAAAGCACCACAAGAAAACTCACAGTTAATCAAGCTGTGAATTTTGGTGGCGCAGGCACCTGGAGCGTGGGTTATGATCTTGGCGGAGAAGCCTTTGTGTGGACCAACACATGGAACAAGGTGCTGAGTGCTGGTGGACAGTATGACAGTGAGCGTTACTTGAGTGTTTCAGTGGACAGCAACAACAACGTCTATGCAGCTGGCGAGATGATCAGCCGAGATGGCGCAGCTGGACCCAATCTCAACGACATTTGGTGTGCTGTGGTCAGCAAGTTCAACTCAACTGGCACGCACCAATGGACCAAAGCCCTCAACAACAACACAAATGACTGCTATGCCAAAGGTGTTGCTGCTAGAGGCAACGTGGTAACAGTCACATATGAAAATGGGGTTGATGGGGACACAGTTATAACCAAGTTGCTGGCTGATGGCACAATACAGTGGCAGAGAATCAGCAACAGCAATGATGACAGCAGTGTGGCCATCGACAGCAACGGCGACATCTACGTGGCCATGGAATACAACTTTGGAACCCAATACGAAGATGTGATCAAAGTCATGAGATTGGCCAGCAATGGAGAGCCCATTTGGCGCAAGTTCTTTGGCACATTGGCCTACACATATGGAGGCACCAACGAGCGCTTCAAAAATGGTCGCAACCTCACCATAGATGATGCAAGTTTGTATGTGAGTGGTTATACAACTGCATTCAACGACAATTTTGAAAATGGCTTCTTGGTCAAGCTGCCCAAAAGCGGTGATTGCGATGGCAGCTACGGCGTTTGGACGGTGCAAACTGATCTCTATGATGTAAGCAAGGTTTCTTCAACTGAGGCAACCACATTCACCCCTGTGGTCAGCACAGGCAATTTTGAAATCTGGGAGCCCAGTTTTGAAACCAACTGGTGGGACCCCAGTGATGGGTCTACCTATCACACCTTGCAGGAGATACGCGACAGAGATGGCGGAGCAATTGAATTTGCTGACGGCACCAGACAAACCAGCAGTGCGCAAATTATTCCTCAAGTCAAAATCAGCAATGGTGCTGATCACAGACTGAGTCCCGAAGACGCAGGCAAACACATCTATGTCACAGACAGCAACACCAGCGTAATAATTCCCTATGATGAAGACAGTCCTCTTGTTGTTGGATTCACTGTGGTGATTGTAAACAACAGCGGAGGCACAATCAATGTGGATGCAGATGGAGTCAGCATCTACATTGTTGTGCCTGGCAGCGGCAGCTATCAATACTGGGATCTAGCCAATGAAGGCATGGCCACTCTGTTGAAGGTAGACACCAACACCTGGTTCATGACCGGCAATGTGACTCAGGACTAAGGAAATAACATGCCAATCACACAGATATTACTGACTGCTCTAGGAGGAGGTGGAGGAGGCACTCCAGTTGCTGACTTCACCATCGAGTGGTGGCAAAAAGTTGAAAACAACAACAACAATGCTCGTCCGTGGAGCGTGGGACTCTATAGCACACAGATTTTGAGCCTCAGTTACGAAGGCATGACTAGCGATTACTTTTGGATAAACAGTGGTTTTAGAGGAACCGCACCGCAGAACCATGTGGGCCAAGGTTGGCGTCACATGGCCTATGTGAGAAGCGGTGGTGTGGTCAAAGGCTATCTAAATGGCACACAATACACCGGGGATTATCCGGCTGATCTAGCAATAACAGACACTGGCACTCCTTTGTATGTGGGCACAGGAGAAATAGCAGCAGGCACCTACAAAGGCTACATCACAAACCTGCACATCATGAAAGGCTCGGCCAAATATCTCGCCAACTTCACTGCACCTACTCAGCCAACTCTAGCTGGCAGCGGCAGTGTGATGCTGTTGAGCGCCGTAAGTGATGGTAACAAGTATGTAGACAGTGTGGGCGCCAAAGTGCCCAGTTTGACCGGCACAGTTGCATGGAGCTCAGACTCACCATTCTCAGTGCTGGGCCCCTACACGCAAGCCACCAACAGTTGGGTGGGCACTCCCGGCAGCTATGCCATAGATTTTGGCGGTGGCAACTACAATGCTGATCTATTGAATGTTACCACGGGATGGACGGTGAGCGATGGTGGCGGATTCAGAGGCACAGTGACCTCTCCTGCATTTTTGCCAATAGCAGAGGTGATTCGAATACCTGTGGATTTTGACCCTATAGGCGCAAACACTTGGACATTCACACAGCCCAGCGTAGGAGGCAGCCTCTATTTTGATGGAGTCAGCTATCTAGATTATGGCGCCAGTGTAGACTGGGCAATGGATGTGGTTGCCCCGCCATAATGAAACAAATGGCATTGATCACATACCACCAGATCACTGTTGACCCACAAGTGGCAGACAATGTCATAGAGCTCTACAAAAGCCTAGACAACTCCAGAGGAGGCCTTTATGGCACTTGGCACAGCAGGAGAATGCAGAGCAATGCCTATCCCTGGTTCAGCAGCACTTTTGCAGAAGTGCAGCAGGCAGTGGGCCATCTTGAGATTGTACAGTGGTGGTTCAACTGTGGTGCTCCAGGAGATGAGCACAGATGGCACAGCCACAGCCCCTACAAATGGGCCGGAGTGCTCTATATTCAAATGCCACCCTTGGCAGGTGCCATAGAGTTCAAACGCCAAGCTGAGTTTCACACTCACACTCCCGAGGCGGGCGACTTTTTGTTGTTCAGCGGAGGTTTGGCACATAGAGTTCACAAAAATTTGAGCCAAGACTTCAGAATCACTGCTGCCTTCAATTTTGTTGAAAAATCCACGCATGCAGGCTAGGTCTCATGTGGTCTTGCTGATAGTGTTGCAAACAGTGGCTCACCTGGGTTTATTGAGCATGCTGTTTTGGGCCAGCTGGTGGCAGTGGCTGATCTCCCTGATAGTTTATTTTATCATGGGCGGTGTGGGTGCCAGCGTGACTCTGCATCGCCTGTTGAGTCATCGCAGCTTTGTGCCACAAAGTTGGTTTGTGCCAGTGGGAGTGGCCTGTGCCAACATGGCAGGAATTGGCAGCAGCATTGCATGGACAGCAGTGCATAGGGCACATCATCACCACACTGATCAACACAAGGGTGACCCACACAGTCCTCACCATCACAGTTGGCTTCATGTGTTGTGGCTGGGCATGACTGCGCCAGTGCAGATACGCTATGTCAAAGACCTTTTGAGAGAGCCCTTGCATGTGTGGTGGCACAAATGGTATTTTGTTGTGCATCTGGCTTGTTTCTCAGTTTTGCTCTCAGTGAGCTGGCAACTGTTGATTTGTGCCTATCTAGCACCCATGGCCATCACCTGGAGCATGGGAGGTGCACTCAATTGGGTCAATCACAAATGGGGCTATTGCAATCACCACACAGAAGATCACAGCACCAATCATTGGCTGTTTGGCTTGCTCTATTGGGGAGAGGGTTGGCACAACAATCATCATGCCAATCCCAAAAAATGGCATTTTGGGGAACGCTGGTGGGAAATTGATCCAGGATCATGGGTCATCAAGGCTGTTCGTCAGAAGTAGACTATTTGTAGCCTTTTCCTATACCCCAATCAAGTCCTCTATTTGTGGGATCCATTCTGCCAGCTCGATAGACCTTGGCTGTTGCCGCCTGGGGAGATTTTTCTAGTGATGCGTTGGCTTGGTATTGAGCTCTTAGCTCAGATCTTTCAGGTTCTGGTAGGCGTAACAATAACTTTGTCACAACTGCTGGGTGCCGACGAGGACGAAGTTTTGCGGCTATTGATGTAGCACTAACACCACTAGCATACATTTGTTTAATAGTGGTTATGTCTTCCTCAGTGAATGGAATGTGCTTGGTAACCCATTTTTCAACTGCTTCCTTGCCAAATCTTGCATCAAGTCTATTTCGAACGGTTCGGTCAGATATTCCAAACTCTTGTCCAACAGCTCTTAAGTTTTTTGTTTTCTTTAGCAAATCCATCATTTCTTCTTCATCTTGAGCAGTTAATAGATTTCCTACAAGTGTTCTTTGCATCAAATCTCGCATATAATGGCCAATAACTGCTGACGTCCAATTTTTTGGTTTGCCCAGGAGCTCGTCAATCTCAATATTGTTCCAGCCTTCTTGCCGATATTGACGGATCTGGGCTTGTTCTTGTGGTGTTGGGGCTTTTGGGGCAGCTTCTTGTAAAAGTTCACTTATCTTCATAAAGATATTTATAGCTCACACCGTTGCCTAAAATGGTTTGACATCGCTCACCAACCATGCTATATAACAAATACGCTGATGGGATAGACCCTGACGCATTCAACGCAAAGGATTTTTGCAAAATGACAAAAACTTATGATTTGGCTGTTTTTGTGGGAAGGTTTTGCCCTTACCATTCAGGTCACCACCGTGTAGTTGAGACTGCGCTTGAAAAGGCCCACAACCTAGTGATCCTTGTGGGCTCTGCACGCGGTCCACGTAGCCACCGAGTGCCCTTCACCTTCTCCGAACGACGAGATATGATCGAGCAGAGTCTCACCGCCGATCAGCAAGCCCGAGTGCTGGTGCTCCCGCTTGAAGACAGCACCTACAATGATGCACGCTGGATTCAAAACGTGCAAGACAGTGTGGCTCGAGCACAGGCACGCTTTGGTCAAGATCCCAATACCAGCAGTGTGACACTAATTGGTCACAGCCGAGATCACAGCAGCTACTACCTCAAGCTATTCCCGCAGTGGCACAGCACCAACGTGGAGAGCTTTGGCAACATCAGCGGCACCAACATCCGCAACAGCTACTTCAGCAACATGGGACACATGTGGGTGCAGGATGCAGATGGCCACAAGCCTGGCGACCTGCCGCGTGATGCACTAGTATCCACTCCGGTGCAGCGGTTCCTCGCACAGTTTCTCAAGACGGATGACTACAAGAACATCCTTGAGGAATACAAGTTTGTACTGGACTACAAGGCCTCATGGCAGAGCGCACCCTACCCGCCCACATTTGTCACAGTGGATGCATGTGTGGTGCAGAGTGGTCATGTGCTGCTGGTGCGCCGCGGAGCACGCCCGGGCAAGGGCCAGTGGGCACTGCCAGGTGGGTTTATCAATCAGAACGAGCGAATTGACAATGCAGTGCTGCGCGAGCTGAGAGAGGAGACACAGCTTCGTGTGCCAGAGCCGGTGCTGCGTGGCAGCATTGTAGGCAAGGAAGTGTTTGATGATCCCAACCGGAGCAGCCGTGGACGCACTATTACTCATTGCTACCTCATCAAGCTGCGTGATGACACCGCTCTGCCCAAGGTAAAAGGCAGCGATGATGCTGACAAAGCCCTTTGGATCCCCATCAGTGAGCTGCGCCCGGAGGACTTTTTTGAGGATCATTACCATATGATTCAGGCCATGATTGCTCGCATCTAGGAGTAGACAGATGATGAAACGACCTGTACCAGAACAGCCGGCTCACATCAGCACATGTGATCCCAGCGATCTTGAGAGGTTGAAACAGAATCTACGGGTTGCACAACGCCACGGGCTTGTGCAACCCTCCCTTGATCCCGCTCTAGATGGAGTAGATGATGAAGAAGAAAAGTCCTAAATCGGTTAAGAAACCTCCCACGGTAATTCGCTCTTTGGCCAAGGCAATCCATCAGCAGGCTATGGAACTGTGGCAACCCGATACGCCAAGCTCTATGGAAAGACTGATCAGAGGGCCAGGGAGCCAACAGGACTGTGGCAACTGATCTTCCTCAGTTTACCGAAGTTGATCTCACCAAAACCACCAAACATGGCAGTGATGAACTTCTTCCTGGGCCCATCTATCTGGCGCTGATTAACGGCATTTATCGAATGGGCAAATTTTCCCCAGTATGGTTTGGATTGAATTTCAGTTCAGGCGCCAACAACTTCCAATATGATCCTCCTGGCACAAATGCCAGTCGTTGGCAAAGGCTATGGCGGTTTGACAATGCAGAAGACATCTTGCAAACTCAAAAAGTAATTGATGCATTGCTGGAGGGAACCAATTGAATGGGACACTATGACGAACAACGTGACTATGACAATTACGAACAAGATGTTCGGCGCTGTCAACGATTGATTGCAGAGGTGCGAGGCGGTCGATACGTTGTGTTGATCGGTGCCGCCAATCTTTTGGGGTCAAACACTGTGACAGTGCCTACAGGAGTGTTTCAAGACCTGTTGCGCATTGTGGGTCGACTTGATCCAGACACCTACACTTATCCTTATCAAGGTTACTGACATGAGCATGACTGCCCGTGGCTATCGCCATCTACGCGACATTATAGCAGAGAAAAGTCTCCTCCGTGACTCAAACTTCACTCTCAGCAGTGGAGCTGCCAGCAGCTACTTCTTCAACATGAAGATGACCATGCTGGATCCCGAAGGTGGCAATCTAATCTCTGACGCAATGCTGGACATTCTGGACACACTGGAGTTTGACACCGTGGGCGGTATGGCGGTGGGCAGTGTGCCACTCGTTACTAGCATCACGCTGAAAAGCTACACCAGGAGCAAGCGTTATCCCAGTTTCTTTGTACGCAAAGACGTCAAGGATCACGGTATTCAAACCAAAATTGACGGCCACATCTCACCCAACTCAAAGGTGGTGTTGGTGGAAGATGTTACCACAACTGGCGGGAGCATCATGCGTGCCGTTGAGGCAGTACGTGAGATTGGATGCGAAGTCAACACTGTGCTCACAGTGGTTGATCGATTGGAAGGCGCCAGAGAAAATCTCTCAAGTGAGCGAATCAGACTCATCCCTCTTTTCACACGAATGGATTTTGAATAACCTATGAAACCAAAAACATCAGACAATGTGCTCAAAGTAAAGAACTGCCAGTTTGGCTGCGGCGCACTCATAGTTGACAACTATGTGAATGTGGATTTTTTAGACCATGGCCTAGATGAGGCAGTGGACTATGGGGTGCTGTGGCATATTGGGAACAAAGGTGCCAACTGTTATTTCCTTAAACAGGATGTTACAGGTGGCATTCAACTGCCCGAAAACCATTACGAGCATGTTTACCACAGCCATTTTCTTGAACATCTCAGCAACACGCAGGGATTGACATTTCTCCAAAACTGTCATCGGATACTGAAATCTGGTGGTAAGATGCGAATTGTGGTACCAGATCTCGAGTATTGGAGTGATGCCTACATCAACAATCGCAAACCCTTCCTTGATTGGTATAAAAACACATGGCTGCCTGACAATCCTCTGTATCAAACTCGTGCTCAAATCTTCATGGGTGCACTCCATAACCACGGACATAGGATGGGCTATGATTTTGAAACGCTCCAACATGTGCTCACGCATATTGGGTTTGTAGACGTGCAACGCAGTCGGTATGGTGAGAGTGATTTTCCTGAAATTAAGACGCTAGAAAAACCAGACAGCAAAAGCATGGAAAGCATTTGTGTTGAGTGCAAGAAACCCTAGACAACAAGCTTGACACAGGCTTATCTCGCCGTTATAAATACGCTTACAAAGAGGGATAGACCCTCTTTTCACATAGAAACAAGGGAGTCTTGTTATGTTCAATTTTGACAGCATCGTACTCGATGCAGATTCGTACAAGCCATCACACGCTTGGCAATATCCCCCAAACACAACCCATACAGTAAGTTACATTGAAAGCCGAGGCGGACAGTGGGATCGCACACTGTTTTTTGGCCTTCAAATGTGGCTCAAGGACAGGCTACTGACTCCGGTCACCATGCAGGACGTGGATGAGGCAGCTGGTTTTTGGGCAGCACATGGGGTGCCCTTCGACCGAGAAAAGTGGGCTTACATCGTCACTCACCACAAGGGTCGTCTGCCCGTTCTCATCAAGGCAGTGCCCGAAGGCATGGTGATTCCTACTCACAATGTTCTCACCACCATTGAAAACACTGACCCCAACTGCTGGTGGCTGCCCAGCTACCTTGAGACCAGTATGCTGCGTGCCATTTGGTACCCCACTACAGTGGCTACACTGAGTTGGCATGCCAAACAGGTCATTCGAGCTGCACTGCACAAATCCAGTGATGATCCCGAAGCTGCCCTGCCCTTCAAGCTGCATGACTTTGGCTACAGGGGAGTGAGCAGCCGAGAAAGTGGCAGCCTTGGCGGTGCTGCGCACCTGGTGAACTTCATGGGCACTGACACTCCTGGTGCGCTGCTGCATGCTCGACGCTACTACGGCGAGAACATGGCAGGTTTCAGCATCCCTGCCGCAGAGCACTCAACAATGACCAGTTGGGGACGAGACGGCGAAGCTGATGCCTACAGCAACATGCTGGATCAGTTTGCCCGTCCAGGCAGTCTCCTAGCTGTGGTAAGTGACAGTTGGGACATCATGAACGCAGTCAACAACATCTGGGGAGGCCAGCTCCGAGAGAAGCTGATGAACAGTGGCGCCACTGTTGTGGTGCGCCCTGACAGTGGTGACCCAGTCAAAGTGCCCATTGATGTCATCGAAGCACTTGGTGAGCGGTTTGGCTACACCGTCAACAGCAAGGGCTACAAGGTCCTGCACAACTGCGTGCGAGTGATTCAGGGTGATGGTATGAACATCGACAGCATCAAGACCCTGTTTGACAACCTACTGGCACGTGGATGGAGTGCTGACAACATTGCAGTGGGCATGGGCGGCGGACTGCTACAGGGTGTTACCCGTGACACACTCAAGTGGGCCATGAAGTGCAGTGCGGCTTGCATTGATGGAGTGTGGCGAGATGTCTACAAGGATCCCATCACCGACCAGGGCAAGAAAAGTAAGAAGGGTCGGCTGATTCTCACTCGTGAGCGTGGCAAGTGGGAAACACTGCGAGAGGACGGCGGATTGGCATACACTGATACTCTGGCACCAGTTTTCCGTAACGGCGAGCTGCTTCGAGATTACACCTTCGCTGAGGTTCGCGAGCTGAGCAACGCTCCTGCTCTAGACTAATCTGCAAGCACGTAACCAGCAGGAAAGGGAGGTCAAAAGCCTCCCTTTCTTTGTGAATATCGTCTCTAGTATGAGTTGCAATTTGAAATAGGGGTTTAAATATTCCAACACTCTTGGAATATTATTATGAGTATCAATAACTTACTACTTTTTTGTGCACTGAGTTTGAGTGCAATTGCTGGTTACTACAGCATCATTGGTTTGGCAGCCATCTTTGCAGCCAGTTTTTGGCCAGTTGTTTTCATGGCTTCGATACTGGAAATTAGCAAATTGGTTGTAGCCAGCTGGCTCTACAGAAACTGGCACTCAGTTGCAGTGGGCTTGCGTGTTTATCTCACTGTATCGGTGTTGATCCTTATGACCATAACCAGCCTTGGTATTTTTGGATTTTTGAGCAAGGCTCATGTGGAACAAGGGGTAAGCACTTTGCAAATTTCCAGCAAAGTGGAGCAAATCAACACAGCTATCGCACAACATGAAAGCACTATCAAACGCTATGAAACACAGCTTGCACAGCTTGATAGAGCCATAACCCAACAGTTGGATGCCAATCGCACCGCACAGGCATTGAATTTCCGTCGTCAGCAAGAAAGCGAGCGTGCTCAAATACGCACCAAACTGGATGGAGAGCAAAATAGCTTGCAAACCCTGTTCAAAGAGCGAGCTGAATTGAAGGCGCAAACGGCGGTGCTAGACAGCAAGCTGGGTGCGCTGAAGTATGTGGCGGAGCTGTTCCTAGATCCAAGTGAAGTTGATGTGGAGCGTGTTGTGCGCTATCTCATTATAGGGTTGGTTGTGGTGTTTGATCCCCTGGCTGTGCTCATGTTGATCGCTGCCAACTACGCAAGACCAACACCGCCACAGTCAGCTGAACCCAAATCCACATCTACTGAACCTGCGAGTGCAGTCCCCCAGCCTGTGCAGCCTTCACTCACTCAGCCTATTGCTCAAGGGTTCAAGCTCAAAGTCAATCCGCTTCCTGGAGAATTCAGTTGGCACAATAGGGAAGGACAGTTGTGCATTGAAACCAAAAGTGGTTGGAAAGTCTACAATGCAACTTCACCAAAATTGGTTGATCCCCTTCCTACTGAAAAGGTGATTGAAAAAGTCAAAGAAACACAAACCATAGTTCAAAAACAAAAGATTGACTACAAGGAATTACAAAAACAAATGGAAATTGTGTTGGACAAATGGCTAGACAAATCAGCAAAAGTGGTTCAACCTCCTGACATTTCAATGGTAAAAGAAATGGTTAAGGAAGTCATCAACACAAGTGAAGCTTCACAAGAAACAGAGGAGAAAGATGAAACTCTGGCTTCTGATACTGATGAGCAGTTGCGCCCTTTCCATCCAAAAAAATTGGCTAGAGAGATCCGGGACAGCGTAAAACAAGGAGAAAACAAAACTATATAGTTATATGAGCAACTTGAAAACACTTACCTGGGCAAACCACAAGCGTGCCGAAAGCACTCAACTTATGCAAGACATGCTCACTGGAGACATTGACTTGGGTTTGTATTCTGACCTAGTTTGGTCAAAACATCAACTTTACAAAACCATTGAAAGCCGTATCACCTTTGAGTGCTCTGATGTTCCTAGAGCAAGATGGGCTTATCAAGATTGGGTGGGTATGGGCAAGTTGCAGCCAACCCAAACACAGAGTTTTCAAACTCTACAGGAGCGGCTGTTGACTGTTGATGAGAAAAAACTTTGGGCGCATGTGTATGTGCATTACCTTGCTCCTCTCTATGGTGGTCAAATCTTGAAAAGGATTTTGGGTCCTAGGTTTCCTGTAAGCATGTTGGAATTCTCCACACCAATGGCTGCCATTGCTGAAATTCGCTACAAAACCAGCCCGGATTTGGCTGATGAAGCCAACCTGAGCTTTGATTTAACAACAAGGTACTATGACGAACTTTATCAAACTCATCACCCAGACAGCTGATAGATTTGAAACCCTGATTCAAAGGTATTGCACAAACTTAACTGAAATTCCCACAGAGGATTTTGGGTGGATCAACCACAGATGGTATAGTCAGCAATTTCGAATGGCACATGTGGAGAGATTTGAGCAACCCAAATTCAGTGTGCTGCATACAGTTATCTTTCCGCATCTCACTGATCCCAGTCCCATTTTTGGATTTGACATCATTGCCTCAGACAGCAAAGCCACAGGCTTGTTTTTTGATTTCAGCCCCACGGTAGAGGATTATGGTGTGATCTCATCACAAACATGGAGTGAGCCACGGGAACGACCCGAGTGGGGCACAATCTTCAGCGAACATTGGATTGCCTGCCGACCCACCTATGCGGAAGCTGAGGTGATTAGCGAGCTTGCATGCACCCTCTTGGCAAAACATCTCCTCTCTCTAGGCACAAAAACAACAACTGATGTACCTGGTGTGATCACAAAACAAAATCAATACAGCTTGAACCAGAGAAAAAACGAACATACTACTAGGGTTTTGATGAAGATACTTGGTGAAACACGTGGCCAGTATTTTGTGGAAAACATTCTCTTTCCAACCATTTAAACCTTTGACACATCCTAGACTTGTATTATTTTACAGACTCAAGCATGGAGTAGAGTATGACAGCTAACGCAATTACTGAAAAATCCAGTGATATGGATGCAACCAAACTGTATCTCAAGCAAGTGGCAAAAAACAAGCTGCTTACGCATCAACAGGAAATTCAATACAGCCAGCAAATTGAAAACAGCAAGCGAAACTTGCTGCTGAATCTATTCAGTATTCCCATGGCAGTGTGGGAGTTCAACACCAAAATCCAACAGGTGGTAAACAGGGAGATTGATGCGGACAGCGTTTTTGACATTGAGGAAAACGAGCTGGCCTCACTGCTCACTAGCTTGGCTGGCATCCAACAGGACATTGCAAATTTGGGAAACAACCCAGACCCCGAGTTGTGCCAGCATGTGGCTGAAACCTGTTCATCTCTCTCCTTCAAACTCAGCTTTTATGACAGCATGGTGCAGCCATTCAATGACATGGTGAAAGACATTATCAGCGCACAAGGTGCATACATGCGCTTTGCACAAAGCAAAGGAGTCTCACGTGAGCTGTTCCTAGCCTCATACCAAAGCACATCCTACGACGAAAATTGGATCAAATTCAAGGACAAGCACCGTTCTGAAGTGGAAAAGTATGAGGCACAGCTCAACAGCTTTGTAGCCAGGACTGGAATGCCGCTTGACACACTTCTTGAAAAATGCCGCCAAATTCGACAGGAGCAAAAAAGCAAGGATGAGGCTGTGGAGATCATGTTGAAAAGCAATCTCAGGCTGGTGGTGTCTGTAGCAAAAAAATACACCAACATCTCACAAACGCCAATCCTAGATCTCATTCAAGAGGGCAACATTGGGCTACTGAAAGCCATTGAGAAGTTTGATTGGAAGCTGGGCTTTCGCTTCAGCACGTATGCCACCTGGTGGATCAAGCAATGTGTGCTGAAAGCTCTCAACGAGCATCACAGGATCATTCGCATCCCAGCACACATGAGCGACCTTGCCAAAAAAGTCACTCGCGCTAGGGCTGAGTTTGTAAACAACAATGGCTTTGAACCCAGTGTGCAAGAGATTGCAGAGATGCTTGAGCTTGATGTGGATCAAGTGGACAAGGTCTACACTGTGGCACAAGGCACCATCTCTCTTGAAACTCCCATTGGTGGAGAAGAGGATCAAACCATTGCACAACTCATTGTAGACACAGAAGGTGCAAATGCCTTCAATCTCTTGGCTGATGCTGACAGTGCATATGCAGTGGCCGAAGTGCTGAAGCATCTCAGTCCAAAAGAAGAGCGTGTGATTAGAATGCGCTTTGGTATTGGTGTGAACGAGCAAAGCACACTGGAGGACATTGGTAACAAGTTTGGTGTTACTCGTGAGCGTGTACGTCAAATTGAAAGCAAGGCACTGGAGAAACTCAAAAGTGCTGAGCTGGCTCGCAAACTTCAAGAGGCGTTTGAATAACTAGCTTTGAGGCTCTGATGGTGAAAAAGCCATCAGAGTCCTATAAACCAGAAGGAAGGAAATATGATCAAATATATTGAAATCCGTCAAGCAGAAGGCGGAGAAGACAGCAGACTTTTTGTTGAAGACCTGGCACGTGCATACACACGCATGGCCACCAAGCTGGGTTGACTCACTGAGACCATAAAAAGTGTTCCGGGAATCAGCATCATCAAAATCCGAGGTGATGATCTCTCAAAGTGGGCACAAGAAGCTGGCGGACACCGGGTGCAGAGGGTCCCGCCAACAGAAAAAAGAGGCAGAGTTCACACCAGCACAGTCACAGTAGCAGTGCTAGAATATGTGTCAGAACAAGCCATTGAAATACTAGACAAAGATTTAACAATAGAGTGGTTTTCCGGGACTGGTCCTGGTGGTCAGCACAAAAACAAAACACAGAACAGTTGTAGGTTAAAACACACCCCAACTGGGATAGTTGTTTCGGCTCAAACACGAAGTAGAGCCAACAGTTTGGCACAGGCGAGAGCTGAACTGGAAAAAAGAGTCAAACAGTTGAATAGCCAAAACACACACGCAAGTCTAGACTCAACTCGACGTCAGCAAGTGGGCAGCGGGCAACGCGGCGATAAAATTCGCACCATTCAAATCCAACATGACTCAGCAGTGGACCATCGTACAGGAAAACGTTGCACAGCCGAAAGCTATCTTAAGGGTGATATCTACAAGCTGTGGAATTGATTTGGTGAATCAAGTGGAGATGTGCAACAATATTATCACATCTCCACTTGAGGACACACATGAGCAAGCGCCAAACCAAAAGTGAACCAAAACCCAAAAACAAAGTCTATGTCACCTGTACTGACACCAATCAACGTGTGAAGGGTTTGATTGTGCAGAAAAATGAAGATGAACTGGTGATTGATTTACCAAGTGGCTACCAAATGCACATGACAAAAAAGCCAAAACGCAAGTTATATATACACCATGTTGGTATGTTGGAGTTTGTAAGTGACGGCTGGGAAATCAGTTAGATTTCGTAAAACTTGTTACCTGTGACGTTGAAACTCAAATAGCCATTGGTGCTGCTTACAATCACCGTATCTTGTGGACCAAGGCCCACATTAGGCAGAGTATAGAAAAAATTGGGATGCACCGGAGTGTCAAAGCTGATCCAATGCTCTGGAGCCAAAGCTGAACCAGCTGGAACAACCGCCACTCGGCTGTAGTCTTGACTGCCACTGTTGGTGTTGGAAACTATGATATTGACATAGTAACCATACTCTGGGCGAGCCACAACAATAATCAGCTCTTCCGCTGGAAGTGGTTTTCCCCCGCCCAAGAATGATGGATCATAAACAGTTTCTGTCATGGTTTAATTTTGTATCATGCCGTCAACTATGGATTTGAGTTCGTCTACAGTTTCAGCATTTTCCATAGAAATTTGAATTTGTGCATACTTTTCTCGTATTAGTTGCCTGGCACTTTCGGCTTCTGCAAAATCATTTCCTGGAATTTGTTTCATAATGACGTCGTCATAGGGCTTGAATTCTTTATCTCGTGCGTCTCTTCGCAAAGTGTGCGCAATGATTTTTGCTTTCACTAAGTTGATGGTGATCATTCAGAATACTCCCATGCTGCCCGGAAAAGTCGATCAGTAGGCAGTTCTGATACATCAATAATTTTCCAAGTTTTCCCAACAGGCACGTCTTTGGCAGCAAGCGTTTCAAGAGTGTTACCGGGTTGTAACAACCATTCAGGAGCAGGAATTATAACAGCTACACCGCCATCATCTGTTGGATATATTATCCTTTTGTCAACTGACATTATGTTTCCTTCATTTTATCTGATAACCACAGCATTACAGTATACGGGATCATATGCTGATGTTGCATAACCAGCTTGTAAAATAAAGCTAGATGTGCCGTATGCTTCAATGGTAAAGCTTGAGCTTCTTGTAATGCCAGCAGCATGATCTGATGCTACAGCTACAGCATAATTTGCATCGGGCATTGGATTAGAGAAGTTGACTGTGAAGTTACCAACTCCTCCATCGGTTACACTGCTGATATTACCGCTGGCTCTAATGCTTATGATACTGGCGCCTCCAACATTGCTGTTGAAGTTAACCCATGCTCTGCAGCCATAAGCAACAGCAATTGAGCCATAATTAGAGTTGAAGGAGAAGTTACCACTTGTATCAGTTTCCCATCTTATGCCACTAGTTGTATCAAACAACCCAATTTTGTGCGTATTTTGTTGAAGATAGAAGTATGCAAGCCTATTTGAATTTACAAACCCTAACCTGCGTTCAGCCTCTTGCCCAAGCGTAGGAGTTCCAGACCAATAAGTGCCATCTACATCAATGTAGGCTTTTTGATTACCAGCAGTATGCCAGGAGGCAATGTTACCTGTTGCAATGTTGCTTGGACCGCCTGATGCAGCAGGACGGTTTACTAATAATGTGTAATTTCCGAATCCCCAGCCGCTAATATTCAGTGTACCGTTGCTGGCAAAACTCACTCCTCTTACGTCATTATTAGGAGTGCTGCCAGGAACACTATTTGGCAAACAGTTGATGTTGATAGACCCAGTAGGATTTAAGGGGTCAACAGTGTCAGGCGTACCGGTAATTACAAAGTCTTTGCCATTCATGGTCAAACCATATGTGGCTGCGGCATTGATGCCAACATTACCACTGAAGTAAGCTGTTGTGCCAGAGAAGGCAGCATTTGACCGTGTTTCGGTGGAGGACAGATCCAACGGAACATTGGCCCCAACCGCAAATGACAATCTGTTGTTGGCTCTGAATACCCCGGTTGTTGGAGCGGCAGCAAAAGCTAGAGGAGGACTTCCACTTGAACCATCAGCTAATGCTGCTAAATTGGCAGGGGTTCCGGCGGCACCGCTCCAACCACTGCGCCCGCTGTATCCGCTTGTTCCACTGGCACCGCCAGCCCCGCTCGAACCACTCCAACCGCTCCAACCGCTCCAACCACTTTGGCCCGCGCCACTCCAGCCGCTAAAGCCGCTTACTCCGCTCCAGCCGCTCCAGCTGCTGGCACCACTTATGCCGCTCCAACCACTTGGTCCACTGTATCCACTACGTCCGCTCCAACCACTGAAACCACTCCAGCCACTAAACCCACTCCAGCCGCTCCAGCCGCTCCAGCCGCTTGCACCACTGGTGCCTGATGGGCCTCTAATTTCTCCAACATCGCTCCAGATTACAGGATTTAACTGGGTAGCAACGTAGAGATGCCCGTTGAAATTGACAATTACGCCATCCCCAAGTTGACCATAATAAATTGGGCCGTACGGGTAACTATATAAATTGCTCTCTTGCGCAACGTTGCCTACTATTCTTACCGAAGTTCCGGCAGGTCCGCTCCAGCCACTAGCTCCGCTAAATCCACTTGTGCCAGCACCGCTAGCTCCGCTCCAACCACTGAATCCTCTTGCACCGCTCCAACCACTGGGTCCGCTCCACCCACTAAATCCGCTTGCACCAGAGCCTCCAGTGCCGCTCCAACCACTGAAGCCACTTGTGCCACTGTCGCCTTTGTTACCGGAGCCAGGAAGACCACTCCATCCACTAAATCCGCTTGCACCAGGGGGACCAGCAATTAAACTGGCTTGTCCACTGTATCCACTTGTGCCGCTTGCTCCACCAGCAGGACCACTCCATCCGCTCCATCCACTAAATCCGCTTGCGCCAGCAGGACCAGGTGGTCCACCAGCCGGACCGCTATATCCGCTGAATCCGCTTGCACCTGCAGGTCCTGGGGGACCTCCCGCTTGTCCACTTACACCACTCCAGCCACTAAAGCCACTTGTGCCCGCTGGCCCCGGGGGACCACCAGCCGGTCCACTCCATCCGCTCCATCCACTAGTTCCGCTTGCACCTGGGGGACCTGGTGGGCCACCTGCTGGGCCGCTATAACCACTGAATCCACTTGCGCCTTGTGGACCTGGAGGGCCACCGGCTGGGCCGCTATAGCCACTGAATCCACTAGCGCCTTGTGGACCTGGAGGGCCTCCTGCTTGGCCGCTCAGTCCACTCCAACCGCTAAAGCCGCTTGTTCCAGCGGGCCCTGGCGGCCCCCCTGCCGGTCCACTCCATCCACTCCATCCACTAGTTCCGCTTGCGCCTGCTGGTCCTGGTGGGCCCCCAGCTGGGCCACTGTAGCCGCTGAAACCACTTGCACCTTGAGGCCCTGGCGGGCCCCCTGCCGGTCCACTCCATCCACTCCATCCACTAGTTCCGCTTGCACCTTGAGGCCCAGGTGGACCCCCTGCTTGCCCGCTTAGTCCACTCCAACCACTTGCGCCACTTGCACCTGCCGGGCCTGGTGGGCCGCCAGCTGGACCGCTCCAACCACTAAAGCCGCTGCTTCCACTGTCGCCCTTTGGGCCACCAGCTGGCCCACTGTATCCACTCCATCCACTCCAACCACTGCGCCCACTTACACCGCTTACGCCGCTTGTGCCTGATCCTGTGGCACCAATTTGTCCGCTCCAACCGCTGAACCCACTAGTGCCTATACCGCTGAAACCGCTTCTGCCAGAAAAACCACTTGTGCCATCAGGTCCACGTATTTGTCCTGCATTGGTGAATACAATGGCATTGGGGCTGGTGCTTGTGCAGACATATAACACACCAGTGTCTACAGTGATATAACCATCACCTAGGGCAGGGGGCCATGCAAAGCCTTGCGAAAGAAAATAAGCTTGTGTGAAATAGCCTGATCCTGTGGGAACTGTGCCTTTGATAGATACACTTGTTCCTGTAGCCCCACTCCATCCACTCCAACCACTCACTCCACTCCAGCCACTTCTCCCGCTTACCCCCGATCCGCTTAGGCCAACAGATCCGCTCCAACCACTCCAGCCACTTGTGCCACTTATACCTACACCTGAAGCACCTACAGCGCCACTATATCCGCTCCACCCACTCCAACCACTTATTCCAGAGCCGCTTATGCCGATAGACCCGCTCCAACCGCTCCACCCGCTCCATCCACTTTGACCACTCCTGCCACTGACTCCTGAACTGCCGCTTATGCTTTGGCCACTGTATCCAGAAAGTCCGCTCCAGCCACTTATGCCTGAACCAACAGCACCGCTGTAACCACTCCTGCCGCTTTGTCCCGAAGCTCCTGAAACACCACTGGTGCCAGACACACCACTCCAACCACTGAAGCCGCTATATCCACTTACGCCGCTCTGTCCACTTTGTCCGCTGGCACCTAACCCCCCATCAAGACCGCTATATCCTGAGATGCCTTGGGGACCAGTTGAGCCGGTCACGCCCGTTGGTCCGGTAACCCCTGTGGGGCCGGTACTCAAAGGTCCAGTTGGACCAGTATCACCACTAGGGCCTGTTGGTCCAGCAGGACCCGTACCTAATGGACCGATAGGTCCTGTTTCACCAGTTGGGCCTGTTGGTCCAGCCGGACCTGTGCCAAGGGGACCAGTTGGTCCTGTTTCGCCCATTGGCCCTGTTTCGCCTGTAGGACCGAGTACATTTACGATAGGATAAGTGTAGATTGACATGTTGCTCTATGCTGTTGCGACCAATGTTTGGGATATTTATGCTCAGCAAGATACAGGTTAAATACAGCAACATGTTTGACCTCAGAAAAGAATTCACTCCTAACACAACTGGCTATTATGAGATAGCAGCCAGCCTAACGCTCTATACCCAGTTTAAAGTTCCGCCCAAAGGCACAGTGATTTTTTCAGCTGCCCACACAAACTTTTACAGCAATCAAAATTGGAGCATAAGACTTTGGGCAAGTGAAAGACCATCTGGCATCAGCCTCACTGGCAGTCCTTTGAGTGTGCAAAGATTTGTGAGTCCACTCAAAACTCCACAAAAATTTGGATTTTATGATTTAACGAATGGAGTTTACACTGACAACACACTGCTTTGGTGCTATGGTTTGGCACCGGATGTGACCTATTACATCAATATTGAAAATGTTGAGAACAAAAAGAATGCCTTTTATCTCAAGATAGACTTTGGGGAATTTTAAAGTCACACTTGAATATGAACTCTCATATTCACCAAGCACTAGCCCAAGTTGCAATTATAGATACAGAGACTACGGGGTTAGATCCCAAAACAGCTGAAATAGTTGAGCTGGCCACAGGGCATTACACCTCCAGTGGCTGGAATGTCACAAGCCGGCTGTTCAACACTCCCACGGGCATTCCGGCAGAAAGCAGTGCAAAGAATCAAATCAGCAATAGGATGGTAAGGGGCGAGCCCTATTTTGACTCAAGCAGTCTGGGAGAGATTTTAGATATGATGGGCTCCCCACTGTATTTTGTGGCACACAACTCTGAGTATGATCGGCAGGTGCTAGAAGCCAGTTTTCAGCGCATGCGTGAGCCTGAGCTAGCTGAGTTGTTTGGTAACAGAGATCTATGGATTTGCACCTGGAGATTGGCACGTAGATTTTACCAACACAGTTTCACAGACAAAATTTACGGACAGAACTATCTCCGCTACAAACTGGATTTGCCTGTTGACGACTCTATTGGTGTTCACAGGGCCGGAGCCGATGTGTTGGTGTGCGGAGTTTTGCTGGAGAGACTCATCTCTGATGGAATTGAATTGGGTTTTGTAGATCCCGTTCAAAACATTGCCTCTCAGCTTATTGAACTCTCTCATGCAGCAATACCTGTGAGTACTTGGCCAATTGGCAAACACAAGGGACAGCTATTGAGTGATGTTCCAACAGATTACTATCTATGGAGCATGGAAAACCAGGGGATTCTGCAAGAGAACTCCCCTGGTTATGATTTTGATCTAGCCGAAAGTGTTAGAGCTGTATTGGAGTCTAGGATCTCTTCTTAACGGGACGAGACTCTTTCAAACTGGTTTTGTTGGGCTCAAAACCTTGAGCAATCATCTTGTCTGCCATAGTGCTGGCTTGTGTACCCTCTATACCAACTTGCTTCAGAGCTGATAGCCAACGGCTTTTGAGTTCACTGTGCTCGCCTGCACGTTCTTCGGGGCTACCATGCCAAAATTCCTTTGCACCCTTCTTGAGACCTTGCAACACATCGCTCATGCCTTCTTCCAGGCCTTCTTCAATTACACGTCCACTAAATCCTTTGAGTCTAGTATTGTCCCGTGTGTCAGGATCTGCGCGGCCCTGGCGCTTGCCGGGGTTAGCTGCTTTCCATTGCGCTACACGTGCCTTTTGTGCAGGTGTGAGCTTTGCAGGATCGTAAGTAGTACCATCGTCCCATTCCCAACGGCCTTTTTTGTCATTGAAGTTAAAGCCTTCTTCAATTACACGTCCACTAAATCCTTTGAGTCTAGTATTGTGAGGTAACAGTTTAGCATCTTGGGCGGTGCTCTCAGCAAGTGTTTGTGATACCATCTCATATTCGATGTAGTTTTTAACTGCCTCTAGGTTTTCAGCAGCAATCGTGATTTTGGCTTGAACCCATCCTTCCAGCTCGCTAACAAACTTCAACATCTTGTGTAGCTCAATGCTGTTTTTGGCAGCGCGATAGAGTTGACCTTGAGCCATTTTTACCTCATGGTCCTCCTCCACATGCACGGGTGTCATAGTAGCACTATCACCGGACATGGCGCTCATATCCGGCATGTGCATGGCTGGGGTTGGTGTTGTGAACTCATCGTTCATTGGTGTCTCCAAAGGTATGCAATTTTTGTCACATATTTATGAAGGAGTTTGAAAGTTTTTGGTGAGACAGAAAAATTTTGAAAAAAGACAAAAGCTGTTGACAAATTCGTCTATCTCAGATATAAATAGTCTACGTTAAGAGAAAGGACTGGGTTTTCAAACATGATGCATGCATCAAAAATTAGCAAAGCTTGTGAAGTGCGTTGGCACGTTTATGCCTGCGCCCCCAAGTTTAGCATTGAGAATCCAGATAGTATTTCTGGAGGCAGCAAGCGTTGAGAAGGTAAAAATTCTCAATTTTTGTAACCCTCCAGCTCGCAAGACTGGAGGGTTTTTTGTTGCTGATCTCCCCAGCAACAACAAAAAACAGGGAGAGTGTGCCAAACACTTTTTGGTAGTGGAATGCGGAACGTGGCTGCGGAACCACTTGAAAAAATCAAACGGGCGTGTGGGTGGATGAAACAGGCGGCGATAACGCCCGAGTAAAATACCCACAATGGGAAACTTTGTGTTTCTCATAGCGGTGATGCACGAACAAGCTGTGCACAATACATCGCTATATAAAAAGCATGCTGTGTTGACAATAGAGAAAAATGTCAACATATTTTGTTATGGTCAGGTGGCAGAGTGGCTATGCAACGGACTGCAAATCCGTCGAACGGGGGTTCAACTCCCTCCCTGACCTCCAATTTTTTTTGTGGCGCCATAGTTTATGTGGTTAGAATTTTCGGCTTTCAACCGAAGGAAGAGGGATCGTGCCCCTCTGGCGCTACCAAACATTTATTGACAGTTGAAGAGAGGCGCCATACTATACTAAGCATAGTGGATGGGTACCCAAGTTGGTGAAGGGGAGAGTTTGCTAAACTCTTAGGGGGTGTGAACAGCATCCCGCGTGGGTTCGAGCCCCACTCCATCCGGAAGACAAAATATTGCATGGGCAGCCACAGTGAAAAAAGTATTTGATTGTTTCCCATTCTCAGGCGAGATGGACATTTTGACTCTTCGCCTCAATACTCACAATCCTGTGGTGGATTACTTTGTTATTGCCGAGAGCCATCAAACACATATGGGAAATCCGAGGAAGTTGAGTTTTGACCCCAGTGATCCTCGAATACAGCCATTCTCACACAAAATTCGCTATGTGCTTGTGACAGACTTTCCTGGTGTTGATCCCTGGCAGAATGATCCTTGGCAACGAGATGCCATACGCAGAGCACTGTGGGATGCACGAGATGAAGATTTGATTCTGATCAGCGACTGTGATGAAATCATCAAGCCTCACCTCATCAAACATGCAAAAAACCATGTGGGCTATGATTTGTTTGGCTTCCAACAGCCGATTTACTTTTGTTATATGAACAACAGGAACATTGAGGGCAGTCCCAACCAAATTTGGAGTGTGGGTGTGCGGCACAAAAAACTCCGACACCATTCACCAACTGACTATCGTTTGGGTATCCGAGGTGTTCAATTTCCACGCATTTGGGCTTATGGGGATGCCGGTTGGCACTACAGCTACATGATGACACGTGATCGCATAATTGACAAGATCAAAAACTTTGCACATCAAGAATACAACAATGCTGAGGTGTTCTCTCAATTGGATCCTGAAAAGTCAGCCCGGGAAGGAAAAGACCTGTTGGGCAGAGAATGGATGCGTTGGGAATTGCAACCACTTGAGGATCTTGAATTACCAGAATTTGTGTCCAAAAATTGGAACACTTACCAAAAATATTTTTTGTTGTAGAGCAAAATGAGCAAAGTTTATGATTGTTTCAGTTTCAATGGCGAATGGGATTTATTGGAACTTAGGTTAAACTCTTTGGATCCAGTAGTTGACTATTTTGTAATAACAGAAAGCAACTACACTCACATGGGCAAGCCCAAACAGCCGTTTTTTAACATAACCGACTCACGCCTAGCGGATTTTTCAAGGAAAATACGTTATGTTTTGGTTTCAGATTTGCCCAATGAAGATGCATGGGGTAATGATAGGTTTCAAAGAAATGCCTGCCTGAGAGGGTTGTGGGATGCTGAACCTGATGATTTGATCTTGATTTCTGATTGTGATGAGATTGTTAAACCACATCTCATTTCCGATGCTAGAAACCACGCTTATAGCATGTTTGGGTTTCAACAAACTTGGTACAAATGTTTTATGAACAACATCAACGTGCATGGGCATCCACCAGAAATAGCCACTGTTGGTGCACGCTTCAGCATATTGCAAACTCACAGTCCAGACACCCTGCGGTGGAATATTAGGGGCTTGGGCTACAGTGGCATCTGGGTGTTTGGTGATGCAGGTTGGCATTACAGCTACATGATGACCAAAGAACAAATTGTGGAGAAGGTTCAAAACTTCACACATCAAGAATACAACACACCATCTGTTCTCAGCCGAATAGATCCCATCAAGCGTGCCATTGCTGGTGAGGACATTTTGGGCAGAGAACACATGCGCTGGAGACTCGTGCCTAGAGGTGAGTTGGATCTGCCAGAGTATGTTAGGAAGCACCCAGAAAAATACAATCGGTATTTTTTGGAACCCTAACAACACAGCAAAGATAAGCTGAGTTTGGATCCTACTCCGGTAATTTAGGGCTTTCTCTCCACAACTCTTTATACAACGCCACTTTAGTGATCGCAGTCGACACGCGAGACTGAAAATCTCGATAGCCAGGGGCAGCACCTGGAGGTGGCACCACTTTTGGTCCTGTAGCTCAATGGACTAGAGCACTGGTCTTCGGAACCAGGTGTTGGGAGTTCGAATCTCTCCAGGACTGCCAAATATCAAGCCCCGGTATGCATCGGGTGAGGCAACCCCTCTGTCTAAGGGGTGAGGAGGGTTCAAGTCCCTTCCGGGGCGCCAATTTTTGCGGGGTAGAGAAGCGGTTATCTCGTCTGGTTCATACCCAGGAAATCGGAGGTTCGAACCCTCCTCCCGCAACCACTTAAATACAGTATGAAAATAAGTGAACTGCTCAAAGCTCCAACAATTGTAAGTGCCACCACCAAAAGTGGTGAAATAGATCGTGCGGTGGCTGATAGGATTGAAGACCCTCGAGGCTATTTCAAAAAGGCGAGCAGTTACTACAGCAAAAAGCGGAAGAAAAAATAACGCTTTTTGGGAGTTGACAGTGTAAGTTTGCACTGTAAATTTACGATGTTGAGGACCGGTAGTAATTGGTCCTCAACAAAAACTATGGATCACATGTACTCACTGGTGTGTACAACGGTCTTTTAAACCGTCCTCTGCGGGGTTCGATTCCCCGGTGATCCTCCATTATACCAACTAAATCAGTTGCACGTTGTCCTTAAGACGTATTTTTGATATAATAGACCAAAAACTTGTCTTTTTGTAAATCTCAGCAGAACTGAATCCTTGTTCCTGACACCATTTACGTAGATTATTGGTTTGGTCTGTCTGTCCGGTTTTGGTATTTTGAATGATCCATGCAAACTTTGGGCACTTATTTCTTCCTTCAGCAGCTCTGTTAGCATGATATTGTTTCAAACTAGATGCAATTTTTGTATGAATTATAGACTGGACATCTGGAGTTGACGACTTGTATTCTGATATCTTTTGTCCGTGCTGGGGATGCATCTTTTTGCCCTTGTTATGGGCTGGCTTTCCTTTCAATGCTTCCCTCTGATGTAATGGCAAGGGACGACCTGAGTTTAGTTTAGATAATGCTATGGCCATATTTTGTTTGGCCAGCTCATATGCTCTACCGGATGGTTGATACCTCCCTGATTTTGGGCTGCACATCCGCCATAGAGCGATTTGTAATTTGTACTTGGCCTTACCAGTTACCATGTGCGGTAGCAAGAGATGCACTAGATAATGCTCTTTTCCAGTTAGCTCTACTATGTTTGAAGCGTCATCAAGTCCGCCAAGACAACGAGGTATTATATGATGCCGTTCTGTATAATTCGGACGAGGGCATATTATATGTCTAGCTTTGTTGATGATAGACCAATACCAATTGGTATATTTGTTATTGAGAAACATGTTGATCTCCAAGTAAATATGTGTGTGGGACAGCCTGGGAACTCCAAGCCGGGTTTTTTGAAGGTGCGAACTTCAAAATTACCACTTGTATTTATACCAAAACCATATAATATATGCAATACTTTCGGACCATTGCAGCCTGAAGGCTCAGCTGGGCTCTTAATCCGGCCGGGAAGGTTTGATTCCTTCATGGTCCTCCATCTTTGCAGGTTTATAGCTACTCTGTAAGGTTTATTTTGATGGCCAAACTGAACACTCGCTTTGACTGAGTGTCACAAGGCGTCCGAGAGTGCTGGCTCTTGGGAACAGAACATCCAGCAAAGTTTTGCATCCGTAGGCCAACTGGTAGAGTCGATGGCTTGAGGGGTCATACAGTGTGAGTTCGAATCTCACCGGATGCACCAAGATAGATAGAAATATGGGTAGGCTGGGCACGAGTGAGCCCAACGGTCTGTAAAACCGCCATTAAGTTTGTGAGGGTGCAAATTCCTTCCCTACCCACCAAGAATACGGGCCAGTAGCTCATCTGGGAGAGCAGGACCTTTGCAAGGTCAAGGTGGCGGGTTCAAGTCCTGTCTGGTCCACCAAATTTTAGGCCTATAGCTCAATAGGAGAGCGCTCCCTTGATAAGGGAAAGACCCCAGGGCAGTACTGGGTAGGCCTACCAATTTTGAAAGTGTGTAAGATAACGGTAGTCGGCTGGTCTCCAAAACCATGCAGCGGGAGTTCGAACCTCTCCACACTTGTATATTGATGTGAAGAGCGTAATATTGCCATCGAGGTTGGAACAGCCTCCCAACACACCATGAGAATGGTAACTAGCCAGCAGCAATCACCTAGCTGGTCAAGAGATCCGGAAGTGGCATCCGGCGATGGCGATTTAGAGATTATGGTGTCTAGAGTCAGCAAGTGTGGACGCGGGTCTGTGAAACCCGCCAGTCGGGGGCAGTACCCGATAGACACCCATTAAATATTCTTATGAAAATAAGTGAAATCACCTTACCACAAACGCGATGGGATGCACATGGTATTCTCGTAAAAGCTGGATATAAGAGATTGGGCAGCGGAGCATTTGCTGCTGTGTATGAAAAACCTGGACGAGCATATGTTATAAAGTTGTTCGGTAAGGAAGACGACGCCTATCGTGCATTTATTGATCTAGCCAGAAAACATCCAAACAAACATTTTCCAAAGTTTTTTGGTAAATTGATTCGTTTTCCTGATTTTTATGGTATAAGAATGGAAAAACTCGCACCATACACAGGAAACTCTAGGTATATTCGAGATTACATCTTGTTTGGAGAAGACGACACCGAAGAAATCATGTATCACCCAGAGTTGGCAGAAGCATGCGATTTGATCACGACTTTGCTGGGAAAATACAATCTCGATATCAAGAATGATAATATTATGCAGAGAGGAAATACCCTTGTGTTTATTGACCCAGTTTGGGGCAAAGAATAACAAGCAGACGCCAAGAGATAATATCCCGGGTTGATCCATTGATCCGCCAATCTTCATACGGTTGTGCGAGAGAGGGGAAGCACCTCTACCCGGGACCAAGTTTTATTTGACAAAAGATACCTGATATATTAGCTTATATGAAATTGATAGGTGACTATCAAATCCCAGATAGCTCAATTGGTAGAGCTCTCGGCTGTTAACCGAGCGGTTGCAGGTTCGAACCCTGCTCTGGGAACCATAATATGGGCGCACTCAATAAATATTGTATGCGTATATTTGAAGTAATTGCACCAGCAGGCTCATTATTGGAACTAGGCAAGCAATTGCAGCCTTTGTTGGATGCTATCCCTGTGCCCGACAACAAACGAGTCAAGCTTACCAAACACCTGCTCACCAAAATGCTGCGTTATAATATTCGTGCCAACGTTGTTGCAGCCATGGTGAGAAAAGCTTTCAGAGTACACAGCCGACCTTTGGAACAGTTGGCTGAGAACAGCAGAATTGTGTTGCGCAAAACAGATCAAACTGGTTTGGTTGTGGTGAAAAATGTGGATGGAGATTATGTGCTGGCCACAATTGACCCCACTCTCTACAATGTGACTAATCCCAGTCCCGAATTGCGTGTTTAGTTGACAGTTTTTGACAACACTATATAATCACTAAAGTTACACTAAATTATGCCCTCTTAGTCTTCTGGGGATGACAACTGCTTTACACGCAGTTTTAGGTCTGTTCGATTCAGACAGAGGGTACCAAGTGCTCTGCTCAAAAGCGTTGCACCGCACACAACTCAATTGAGATTGTGAGTTTTGAGCAGGAAGGGGAGAGTGCAACCTCCCCGAGAGATTTACCTTTGAGTGGAAGGAACTCAAGATGACACGACTGTTACCAATTTTTGCGTTGCTTGGAGTGTTGGTTGGTTGCGCTCCAGCACCATACCATGGCTCCTATACGTCAACTTACAGCTCGGGATACCGGGGCTATCATCGACACTACGTTGCTCCTACACCTGTGTGCTATTACAATCGTGTGTATGATCATCGCATTCGCCAAATGGTAACAGTTCGTCGTTGCTACTAATTTTTGGGCCATGTTGGACACCCCGCTGGAAAACCCACAGCGGACGATGATGGGGTCTGGGATCATCTCCCAGGTGGTCCACCAACTGACGGAGTATAGCGCAGCCTGGTAGCGCATCTGCTTTGGGAGCAGAGGGCCGGAGGTTCAAATCCTCCTACTCCGACCATTTCATCTACGGGCAGCTTCCCCCACACCGGTCTGTAAAACCGGCGCCATTCAGAACCGTGGGGAAGGCGGCGAGGGGAGCGTTACCCTGGCTGCCCACCATTTTGCTAAATACTTCAGCGGCTTAACAGTTTGCACAAACAAAGGAAACCCCCAAATGCCAAGTGGCAGTACACAGCCGTTAATTTAGGTTTCTCTAGTCTCCTAGGTTAGCGGCAACAGTAGGAGACAACAATGCGTAAATTTATCAAAAGCCGATTTGAAATTTTGGCTGAGTGGATCAGCAGTAACTTGGGCAGCCCATATGCATTTTTGAGTGCTGTGGGGATCGTAATGCTTTGGGCAATTTTGGGCCCAATTTTTGACTTCAGTGACACTTGGCAGTTGGTGATCAACACCGGAACCACTATTGTAACATTTTTGATGGTGTTTCTGTTGCAGAATACTGGAAACAGAGGCATCAAAGAGATGGATGCAAAAATTCAATCTCTAGAGACACAAAACAAGCTGTTGCTTGTTGCCATCACAGAACTACATTCTTGTTTGAAAAGAAAAGACATTTAAATACTCTAAACTAGAGTGGATCACCAAGTATGACACTTCCCAATTCAGGCCCGTTAAGCCTCGCACAAATCACTGCCGAATTTGCACTAGGCACAAGCTTGAGTGCGTATAGAGGTGTACAATGGTGGACTGACGCAGGGGCAACTGGTGTATTCCCTAGTGCTCCTGCCAGTATTGGAATTTTTGACTTTTATGGAAAAAGAGTCTCTAGTCCTGTTTCACCTGGATCTGTGGATTTCACCAGCCCAGGTGTTTATAATTTTACAGTCCCATCTTTCAACTCTATGGTGGTTACCATTTGGGGAGGCGGCGGCGGGGGCGGAGCGGGCACAGGCAGTCAAGGCGGTTTAGCAGGGACAGGCAGCAGCTTTTTATCACAGTCTGCCGGTGGAGGAGGAGGTGGCGGTAACAGCAGCCAACCCGGGGGCGGCGGTGGCTCGGCCACTGGAGGTAATGTCAACACTGTTGGTAATGCCGGAGGCGTCGGCAGTGACTTTGGCGGAAATGGATTTGGCGGTAATGCACCCAATGGCGGTGCAGGCGGTACAAGAGGACAGAATGGTGGATTTCCGGGCGGCGGCGGAGGCGGCCGCGATCTTTTTGGATTTGGATGGGGCAGTGGCGGAGGCTCAGGCGGGTACGTTCAAAGAACCTACACTAGTGGAGAAATAGCAGTAGGCAGCACTGTGAGCTTGACTGTAGGAACAGGCGGTCTGGGTGCTGTGCTGGGAAGTGGAAGTGGCGCCAATGGACGAGTGTCCATCTCGTGGAGCTGATTTTGGAAGGGTGTCAGAGCGGCCTATTGAGCTGGTCTTGATTCTTTTGCATAAATAAATGCATGAGCACATGTATATTTTGTCAAAAATTTTGTGGTAATGTTGGCGGTCTTACGGCACACCAACCATATTGTAAACTGAATCCCAATAGGAAACAGCGTCCAAAATCGCCAAATGCACACAAAAGAAAAGGGTCTACTGGATGGAGTAAAGGCCTTACCAAAGAAACAGATACTCGAATCAGAGCTCGTCCTGAATTAGTAGGGAAAAAATTTGGAGCTTCTCTTAATGGTCACAAGGAAGAAACTAAAAAACGTCTATCGGTTGTAGCCAAGGGACGGAATCTAGGGGGCTATAAAAAAGGGTCAGGTAGAGGTAAAAAAGGTTGGTATCAAGGATTTTTTTGTGATAGTAGTTGGGAATTGGCATTTGTAATTTACTGTCTTGAACACCAAATTCCATTGGAGCGTAATACAGAAATGAGACAGTATGTGTGGCAGGACAAAGTAAGAAATTACCTACCGGATTTTGTAGTTGATGGTGTAACCACCGAAGTAAAAGGCTATAAGACAGCGCAATGGCTAGCTAAGATGGAATTCAATCCAGATGTTAGAGTTTTGTATCAAAATGATATGAAACCAATACTTGATTATGTCATATCTAAGTATGGTAAGAATTTTGTCGAATTGTATCAAAAAGTTTAGTCACAGGAATCCCACCCCTTCCGCCATTTGACACACACACTATTCCCTGACAAAATCAAATATGAGCACCACAGTTACTCGACCAACACCAACAAGCGAGCAGGTAACCGCAGCCCGCAAATGGGTCCGAGAACAGTTTCCTTATGAGCTTGCTCCATCTTACAATGCGGGCCTAGGTGATAAGATTTTTCATTTCATGGAAGAGAATTTTGGACCTTGTGATCAAGCCTGGACTTATCTTGACACTGAAATCTTGTTCAAAACTGAAGAAGATAGGGC
>JACCDG011945580.1_pt1 | contig 81988 bp, 69 predicted proteins | sample 7442471 | NCBI WGS metagenome assembly JACCDG01 (sample SAMN15323444, study PRJNA562643) | freshwater metagenome | isolation source: river surface water | place: USA:Blue River Watershed | collected 2017-08-17 | reverse complement strand
GGTATCATTAATGGTACTCCGGCTAACGTAGCAACTAGTACATTCTACACTGGTACACTATCCAATGGTAACAACTACAGTGCACAATTGGTAAAAGCTCTTGAGGACCATATTCAAGGTTTCTCTGGAGCTGGTCCTAATAACACTAACGATTGGCAGGGTCCATACGTAGACGGTACTAAAAACTACGATCCTATGTTAAGAGGAGTAGGTGAGACTACTTATTACAAGTCATTAGGTCTTTCTACTTTCACTAAGTTCGTAGAGGCTGGTACTTTCCAAGTTGCTGCTTCTGTTACTACTGAGCAAATCCAAGACCTTAACAAGCAGTTCGGTATCGACGTAGTTTCTATGATCGAGAACGCACTTGTTAACGAGGTTTCTCAAGCTATTAACAAGCACATCTTATCAAGAGCATACGCTCTAGGATGGTCTAACCACTCTCAGTTCTTAGTAACAGAAGGTACAAACCTTAACTTAAACTTAGTAATCGGTGGTGCTGCTACTTATACAGTTCCTAACTACATCGGTAAAATGGGTACTGCTGTAACAGGTGGTTCTAAACCAGGTGCAGTTGCTGGTCCTGCTTCAGGTACTTTCGAGAACTTATCAACAGTTCAAAGAAGACTTTACTCTCGTATCTTAGCTGCTGCTAACGTAGTTGCTAACAGAGGTCGTAGAGGTCCTGCTAACTTCATCGTTACTAACTCTCAAATCGCGTCTGCTTTACAAGACATCAGTCAGTTCACATTCGCTCCATTTACTAACACGCTTACTCAAAACAACGGTACATTATACCCTGTAGGTTCACTTGCTGGTATGACTGTATATGTTGACCAAAACATGTCATTCGGTGACACTAGAGTATTAGTTGGTAGAAAAGGTGCTGATGATGAGCCAGGTATGAAATTCATGCCTTACATGATGGCTGAGTCAATCCAGACTATCTCTGAGGGTACTATGTCTCCTAAAATCGCGGTTAAATCTCGTTACTCTTTAGTTGAGGCTGGTCACCACCCAGAAACAATGTATTTCGTATTCCACGTTAACACTGGAACTGCTACTGCTATTATCTAATCAGTAACAGTATAAATACATACTCGAAAGGGTCTCTTAACGGAGACCCTTTTTTTATTTTAGATGGTTTTTGGATATATAGAATAAAAGGTAAACTATGTTGTTTGAAAATGCAAGCCAATACCAAAAAGCAAAACAAACCCTGTTGGAAAATGATCGTGACATAAATAAAACTGTCCGTATTTTAAAAAATTCCCCTCTATTTATCGATTTATCTGAAGGTGAATTAATAACTCAGCTAACGGAGTTAAACGAAGGAATAGGAGATAGTATAATGAATTTTCTAAGTAATGCTTTCGGTGGTGATATCAGTAAATTAAAAACCGTACTCACTCAAATGAAAGAGCAGGAGCTTAAATTCAATAGAGAGGAATATCAGATATGGGATGAGTTTTATAGATTATTAGAAGATCAAAAAGCTTTAGATAAGGATAGAAATAATCCTAATTATCAGTCGCTCAATAGAGAATTACAACAATCTAGAAATGCTTTAAACCTAAGATTAAAGGAGTTAACAAAAACTCACAACGAGATATTTAATGCACTAGAGGAAAGAGTAAGGGATTTAACTAAAGATAACAACAGGAAGAAAACATACTTTAATGCACAAAGAGCTAATGACATTAAAGAAACAAGAAGCGACAGATACGAAAAAATAAAAGCAATTACTGCAAGAAGTGCTTCTAGATCTAAAGAATTAGAAGATTTCTTTAATGTTAATGTTTCTGATTTAGAAAAGGAGAGAGACGAGGCAGAAAGAAAAGCAAGAGCACAGGAGGAAAAATTAAGAAGACAAACCACTTCAACAAGTGATAACCCACACGACGAAACTAATCCATCTGCAATTGTAGAAAAATACAAAAAAAGAATGAAGGATATAGTAGATTTTCCAGGGGATATTCACTATACTAAAATAAGAAAATTGGGAGATTTACAGCACGAAATAGTTGATACTATAACGAACGACAATGCAAAAATCTCTAGCGAAAATCCTCACGGAGATCTAGGAAAAGACGTAAGAGATGAACTAATAAAAATGTCAGACGAAATAACATCAAGACTAAAAGATCTTGTAAAGAATAAGGAAGAAAAAATAACCGCAGCAGAAGCAGCAGAAGCGGCTAAGAATATAACATCAAGAAAGAAATGAGATCTAGAAATATAAAAAGACTGAGTGAATTCGACGATATTAACGAAGGATTTCTTTCATCATTATTTGGAGGAATTAAAGATTTCTTTACTTCTAAAAAAGGAAAGGTAGAAGCTATTCTTAAAAAAATAAGAGATGCTAGATACGAAGAAGTTGCGAATACTATTTCTATAGAAAAGGAAATACAAGGTCTAAATAGAGATAATAGTCCAGAATATAGATTCACGTTAACTAATCTAAGAAGACAATCGAGAACTTATGCAGCTCTTAAAGGTCACGAAATAAATTCATTAGCTAAAGAAGCTAGAATTATCATGGAAGATGATCCTAAGCTAGAAGCTTTTTTTGCTGCTGAAATGGCTAAAATAGAAGTGGAGACCAAAGAGAAATTGCTTAAAAATCTTGGTGGAATATCAGATGTAGGATTTTTAAATCAAATAAATGCGGAATTTGATTCTCTAGTTAAAGATGCTAATAGAAAAACCTCTTTCTACGAGGAATATAAAGAAAGACCTTCTTATATGCCTTCCATAGAGATTCCTTCTAAAATGTCGGATGATGTTTTATCTTTTCTGAATATGTCTACGAAAGAAGCAGCTTCTTTTACGAGGAGCTTAGACGAAACTAATTTAAATAAGTACTACACACAAATTAGGGATTTTTTCTTTGATTTAGAAGACAAATATTCCACTGCAATGGAAAGAATTAGAAGGGATAAAAAGGCGGCAGAAAAAAAAGGTGAGGATTGGATTATACCTTCTTTAGACAGAGAAGAGATCAACGTAAAACATCATCTAAGAAAGAATATAGATAAACTTAAAAGCAGAGTAAATACTCTGGAAAGAGAAATGAAAAATAGAAGAAATGTCACACAGACTGTTTAAACTAAGAGAATTTGTTTTTGAGCAAGAAAGCACACAACAAAAAACCAAAGAGCTTCAGGTAAAAACTGATGTCGAAAAGCAAGTAATGGATATAGATAAAAAAATATCTGAAATAGATCTTGCTATAGCAAATCTTCAAAAAAGAGAGAAGGACGGAACTTTGTCAAAAAGTGAATCCTTAAACCAACAAGCAATAGAAATGCAAAAGAAAGTAGCGGAATTTCAAAAGAAAGCTGTTGCTTATAAAAAGATGGAATCCATCAAAAAATAAGATATATATAAAAAAATCTAAAAATGAATAATAGAAGATTGGAATACAACCCACTATTTGAATCAATTACAGATTCAGCTAGAAGATACGAAAGAATAAGTGAGCAGGCAATAGATAAAAACAAATATGCTGTAGAGTATGCTAGAAGAATAATAGAAACTTGTTATAGTCAGTATCTATATTTTTTAAACTCTCTTCCAGATCAAACTACAAAAAATGATCTTATGGAAAAACTAAATACGTTTCTCAAAGAACAGGCAAAGCAACCAATGATAGATTTCAAAATGTTTTTTGATGAAATGATTTCTAATATTGAAAAAATAATAGCAGAGATATCTAACATACAGTCTATTAGAAATTTAGAAAATTTTCCTAAACTACAAGAAATATTCAAAAAAGTAGAACAAGGCAAAGACGAGTTGAAGAACGTAACTTTTGATGAATACACAAAGCAATATGCAACCGAATATACATCAGATGAGGTTAAAAAGGCTGTTGGAACTTTTGTTAAATTTAGTTCAGAATCTCTAAATCAGTCTTTAACAAAAAAGGCTTAAAAAAATAATAAAAATGACACATTTTAGCAAAAAATTCTTATCCCTACTAGAGAGCATGAAATCTTCTAATGTTATAATGGAAGATGGCGAATCAGGAGCGGCTAAAAAAGAGAGAAGAGGTCTTTTTGGTGATAGAACCTCTACTGGAAAATCACAATCTAGATCGGATAGAAGAGAGCAAAGATTGGAGGATAAGTTTACTAAAAACGATAAGTTTGTAATAAACGCTTATATTAAAGCAGTAGAAATGCTAAAAGGCCAAGTATTAGCAACGAGAATAGATATTTTTAACACAATAAAAAATAAATTAGCAGGAGCTAAGTATGCGGATCCAATTCTTAGATCAGCTGATACTCTTTTATCATTGATGATTAACCTAAAAATAAATGCTGAAAAATTAGCTCAGCAGGAGGGATCAAGATTAGAGATGACAGAGAATTCTGCAGAGATAAAATCATACCAGGATGCCTATACAAAAAATGAGCAGGAATATGAAGATTTAAAAAAGAAATGGAATGAGGCTAAGATAAAAGAACAAGACGAACAGCCTATTCTTGCAGCTAATCAAAAAATAGAAAAATCTTTAAATATTGCAAAAAAATTCTTCACTGAAGCTCAAAATGAATTTACCTCTAATTTTTCTCAATTTGTACAGAAAAAAAGCGAGGATAAAAAAGAGGATGAGAAGAAAGATAACGTGGGAGACCCTGGATTAGTAATAGATACAATAAAGCCAAAATCTGATGAATATACAGGAAACGAAGCAATTATAGTAAAAGAGACTAAAAAAGCTATCTATTACAAATTTAACAAGTATAAAAAATTATCATCAACATCTGATTGGAAAGCAGTTTATAAAAAATGGCCAACGGTATCTGCAACTTTAAGAACCAACACAGAAAACGTTATTATAGCAGTTAAGAAAGGTCTTTCTAAAGATCATCCAGAATTACAGGGAGATAATACAGGAAACATTACTTCTAAATTTATAGAGGTACTTAAAAGTATTAAGGAGAATTTATCTTCTAATTCAGGAAAAATAGTATCTTTTGAATCTTTTATGAAGAGTAGAGTTAATGAGGATTTTGATGAAGATGCAGCAGTTTCTTCAATAAGTTCATCTAATAAAACGAAAACACAATCTAAATCTAAATCTAGTTCATCGTCTGGTTCTAAAAGCGATGTTCCTAGTGAGCCTGCAACACCTTTTAAGACTAAGGAAGAAGGTAATAAGTTTAGAGAATGGGTAAATAAAAAATATCCAGACTGGGCTAAAGAAAATAAATTAGACGCATCAGGATCTGAAAATAATTCGTATATAAGAAAAGCATATTCTCAATATGGTTCAGAATATGAAAAATCAACATCTGCACCTACTGTTACCAAAATTGACGGTAAACAAATGAATGCTCTTCTTAAACAATTGAAAGATAAGGGTGCTAAAGTAGAGTTACAGTTAACTCAATCATCAGGTGAACCTGTTATACTATTTTACTCAGGTAAAGTTTATGGACACATATACAATACTAAGAAGGTTTCTTATGTTAACACAGAAGGAGGTAAAAAGACCTGGTGGGGTACATATGATCCTGCTAAAGGAATGGTCAGTTTTGACGGAGGTAAAGCTTGGAAGATAGAATATGTAGCAAAGTGTACTATAACAGAAAGACTATCTGTGTCTCCTGAAATGTCCAAAAAAGCTGACGAAGCACAAAATCTTTTAATTAAGATGTCAGATATGATAGTTGCTAAATTTGGAGATACTGGATTTTGGAAAGAGTTTAAAGGTAGCATGAACGACGATGAAGATGGTGCAGTTGCTGCTTTCAGTAAATGGTACGGAAATAAAATAGAGGGTGCTTATTATAATCCTGCTATAAATAGAATAAATCAGCTACCCGCAGGTAAGTTAAAAGAAAATCTACTTAAAAACACAAGTAAGAAATTTAACAGTTTCCAATTTAAAAGTCTAATTAATAAACTTTACGGAAGTAGTGGTACCGATACATACAGATGGTCGATCTATAAAGCGGACGGTAAAACTAAAGATTATAACGTAGATACAGATTTCTAATAAAATATCGAAATTTTAATTAAATTAGGGGTATAATCATAAACATAGATTATGCCCCTTATTATTATAGAAGGACCTAGAAAATCCGGTAAATCTTATCTTATCTCAAAACAAACAGATTTTCCTGTTTTTAAGTTTGATTTCAATTCTAATTTTTCGTTATGGGAATTTGGAAAACAATCCGAAGAAACCCATTGGTTTGGTCTAGGTAAGGAAGTTATGCTTCATGAATTAAATTCCTCAGGATTTTTAGAAGAGATGATAGTTGATAGAGGGATATTGACAAATTCCGTATGGGGTGTATTTCAAGGAAGAATAACCAAAACGCAAGCAGAAGAAGATCTTATAAATTTCAATAAAAGAGGGCTTTTTAAAAACACTAGAATAATTCTAGTAAAAGGACAATGGAAAGAAAATAGGGTTAAGGACATTTGGGATCAAGATGATGCTAGATCGGACGAGGAAAGAGCCCTTTTTTATGAGTTTTCTTTGCTTTTAAAGAGCTTAGGCGTTGATGTAAGGATATTCAATAATAACTTTGATTTAGAGTCAGTAGTACGCTTTAAACAAGAAATTAGAAAAAATTAAAATATGTGTGGAATATTAGTAGCTAAAAGACCTAGCGAAGAAAGAATAATGTCTATTGCCCACAGGGGTATAGAACATAATGTGGTTTATAAAGATGATCTTTGTTTAGTTCATCATAGATTACCTATACAAACAGTAGACGGGGATTCATGGTCACAACCTATACAAATAGGAGAAGATAGATGGCTTTTATTTAATGGAGAGATCTTCAACTATGGCGATTATGAATCAGATACCGCATATTTACAAAATCTTTTCTCTAGCTTTCAGTTTGGAGGCCTCGGAATGTTAAAAGCACTTTACGATCCACATATAATATCTTGGGACGGATTTTGGGCTATAGTTTTAGTCGACACAAAGAAAAGAGAATTATATGCTTTTACAGATCCTCTAGGTAAAAAATGCCTGTATCGTAATGATAAAGGTGAGATATGCTCAGAAATAAAAGGACTATATGAACCTGGTGAAAAAATGAATCCAGATAATTCTTTCTTCGCAGGGGTTACTAAATTTGGCTATCTTCCTACAGAACAGACTAGATTCGAAAGTATAAAAAAATTGGAACCTAATAGATTCTATCATTGGAGTTTTGATTACCCAGCTGCTATACAGGTTTCAGAGCCTTATTACAATTTTCATTTCTTTGATGCTGGATTAAATGATTACGAAGATAGATGCGAATGGTTATTTGAAAAGATGGAAAAGTCAGTAGAAGCTAGACTTCTTTCTAAAAATTATCCAACCTCGCTTTTGCTTTCTGGCGGATTAGACTCATCTATTATTGCAGGACTTTTACTTAAACTAGGAGCTGATGTAGATTTTTATTCAATCTCAAACGGTGAGGACGAAGAATATGTAAAAGCATGCGAGTATTATTGGGATGTAGAATCTAAGAGATTAAAATATGAAGTAGATCTCAGTAAAGATATAGAGATCTATAAATTATGGAACGAATCTCCTATAGATATGGGTAGTGTTTTACCACAATACCATTTATTTGATGCAATTAAAAAAGGATCTAATACTAGAATAGTTATATCGGGGGATGGAGCTGATGAGTTATTCGGTGGTTACAGAAGGATAAATGAATACGATTCTCAACAGTCTGATATTTTTCACGAGTTAACTTACTATCATTTACCTAGATTAGATAAGCTATCTATGGCTCATACACTAGAACTAAGAAGTCCCTTTCTAAATCATGATATAGTTAGATTTGCTATAAGTCTTCCTTTTGAAGAAAGAAAGAATAAAAAGATATTAAAAGATACATTTAAAGGTTTAGTTCCAGATTCAGTAATAGAAAGAAGCAAACTTGCTTTGAAAAATAACAGAATAGTAGAGGACCAAATATCTTATAGAAAAGAAATAGTAAAATTATTTCTCTGAATTACCGTTTGATTTCATTACGTTAACACCTGCGATAGGATCACCTTTAGCATCCTTGGGGGAATAACCCTCTGGCCTATCTGTAAGAACGAAATCTTCTGAAGGATCTACCACTAGACCAGCAGCACTAAGGAAATCCCTGTTTAATAAAAGAGGCGTACTTTTTTCTGTTCTATCAACTAATGAAAACTTAACCTTCTTATATACAACACCATTAAAATCTACATCAAGATTAACAACCGCTCTGTGGTGAATTTTTTCACCAACCTCAGCTTTTGATTGTCCTACTATTTTATTTATGAATTCTTGATTACCTAATTTCCAATGTACGCTTCCGTCTACTTCTTCTATACTATCTGCATGTAAGCTACAAGATGTAGCACCGTTTCCTGTATCAAGTTTACCTACGAAAGTACCTATTCCTGATATAGTGATCATCTCTCTAAATCCTGTAACTTTCTTAGGTTTAACCCAGTTTTTCTTATCAAGCAAGAAATCTACTATCATATCAGTTACTGGGATATCTGTTGTTTTTTCTATACCTGTAGTTCCTGGAGAAGCATTAACCTCTAAAACGTAAGGCTTTTCCTCCCCATCTCCGTTTTTAGTTTTTTCAACGATTATATCAACACCACACCATAAGCATCCTGTTGCTTTCGCTGATTCAATAGCTATTTTTTCGATCTCTTTTGAAAGCTTAACTTTCTCAGTGTCACCACCTAAAGAGAAGTTAGTTCTAAAATCCCCTTTTATTTTTATTCTTTTCATTGCTGCTATGACCTTATATTCTCTTCCGGCCATACCATCGCTTTCAGCAACTACGTGTATTCTTAAATCGTAATCTGCATCTATTTTTTCTTGTAGAACTATTTCAGTTCCGGGAGCTAAATACCAAAGAGCTTGTAACGTAGATACTAGAGATGGTCTAGAATCTATCATAAATACACCAATGCCCTTAGTTCCTGATAGAAATTTACAAACTACTGGATATTCACCACCAACTTCTTCAACCGCTTTATCTATATCAGCCTCCGAAGATATTAAAGCCGTTCTAGGAACTGGGATTTTTGCTAATTGTAGTTTTCTAGTTGTCTGTAACTTATCCTCGCATATAATAACAGAATCATAGGAGTTAACACAAGGAAATCCTAGATCCTCCATTTTTTTAAAAAATCCCTTGGCTGCATTATTTTTTATCGAAGATCTTCTAGTTAGTACTATAGTTCTATCTAGATATATTTCTTGCTGTTTTCCGCCCCTGCTTGATATTAAATAAGTTCCTTTGTTTGTTTTTTGGATAGCTCCTTTTTCAGTATCTATTATTATACATCTAACACCTCTCTCCTCACAGATTTTCATTATTTTATCTGTACTTGGAGCATTCTTTAAACTTTTCCCTAGCTTGGTGGTTAATATAACTACTGTAAGAGGTCTTTCCTTTCCTTTTACACCCTTAAAAACAAACTTTTCTAATAATGAATAATCCATAGTGTATATATCGATAAACAAAGAAAAAGCCCAGATTTTAACCCGGGCTTTAAATTATAGTATTATCTTATTTAATTTTATTTTCCAAAAAAGTTATCGAATCTTATTACCTCAGTTTGGGTATTTTCATCTTCACCTAGATCTGATTCGTCCTCCTCCTCTACTTCTTCTTCTTCCTCGTCATCTTCATCCTCTTCTTCAGAGTCTTCTTCATCCTCTTCTTCCTCGTCATCCCCTTCTTCGAAGTCCCCTTCTTCGAAGTCCTCATCTTCATCTTCATCTTCCTCTTCGAAGTCTTCATCCTCTTCTTCGTCACCCTCTTCTTCAGCGTCGTCTTCATCTTCCTCTTCGAAGTCTTCATCATCCTCTCCTTCCTCGTCATCCTCTTCTTCAGAGTCGTCTTCATCTTCCTCTTCGAAGTCTTCTTCGTCCTCTTCTTCAGAGTCTTCTTCGTCCTCTTCTTCAGAGTCTTCTTCATCTTCCTCCTCGTCTTCTTCGTCCTCTTCTTCTTCGTCCTCTTCTTCTTCGAAGTCTTCCTCTTCAGAATCCTCCTCCTCTCCGAATTCGTCTTCCTCCTCGTCTTCCTCTTCTTCGAAGTCTTCCTCTTCTTCTTCCTCCTCTATTTCGAAGTCGTTCCAGAATTCATTATTTTCAGGTAATTCTTGAGGTTTTCTCTGTGCAAATTCCTCAAAAGATAATATTTTTTTGTCCATTTTTTTTATTTTTTTATTCAGTTATTCCGATGGAAGCACCGCTTCCTGATTCAGTTGCTCCGTATCCAGGATAATCTATTTTAGATGTTTTATTAAAAACAGCATCCTTATATCCTACATAGTCATATGCAGACTCTGGAGAGATCTTATGAAAACCTGTTCGATCTTCTTTACTAAGATTATCTGGATTCCATGGGTCATTAGTAACCTTCATAAAATCTTTATAGCTTAGTATTTCCCTTTTTTTTACGTTTTTTTGGTTCATACTTACTTATTGAATTGTAGAACGCTGGATAATCCAGATTTCATTGCTTGTGTATATATATCCGGATTTTTTTCTCCTGCAGTTTCTATTTGACTTTGAATCTTAGTTTTATCAGAGGTACTAGCTCCTGATATAACATCACCAAGTTTAAATCCACATAACTTATCACCAATCATTTCCTCTATCTTATTAACAAAGGTAGTATTGTTTGCCGCATTAGTTAAAGCTTCTCTTAAACCAGCTGCTATAGTTCCTCCCATTCCTGTTGACATATCAATATTCATTCCTAGTCTAGGTAATAAATATTCTATTCCTCTTTCTTCTAATGTTTCAATTAAACCTTCAATTATTGCTCTAGTCCAGAATTTACAAGAACCTTTTCCAAAATAACTTCCAAGATCTGTAAATTTAACAGATTCAATAACGTTTCTTACGACCTGATAAAAGAAAGATGGTTGACCGTTCTCGTCCATAGGATTAATACCTAATTTCTGAGCTGCCCAGTCTACAACATAATTCTTAAATGTATCAGTAAAACCACCGCCTAAAGAACTAAAGAATGAAGTAAAGATATTTTCGTTTATCTCGCTCTCAGTAAGTCCTTCATACTGCATTCTAAGATACTCGTTTTCTAGCATCGCCATCTCTTTTTTATATTGGCTTATGTCTAGATTACCTCCTCTAGATTCGTTTCTAGATTCGGATATAAATTTTGAATAACTACGAATAACCATTTGGTTCTATATTTTATAGTATATATCGTTTTATCTTTAAGAATCTGATATATATGATGAAATGCCTAGAATTTTAAAGATCGATAATTTTGAGAAGGAATTTAAACCTGAATATGGTTTAGATTCAGAAGGATCATGCTATATAGTAAAATCCCCTTTCTATGTAGAAATAATATCAACATACGAAACCGAAGAGTTAGGCACTCCTGCTAAAGTTAAACCAATTTGGACTAGAATAAAGCTATTACAGAATGATATAATAAGTTCAACTAAATCAGGATGTTTTTTACAACTAAAAGATTATGATGGATTTATAGAATGTAGGCCGGAGAGATTATCTAAGGAAGGTGAACCGAGTTTCGATAGATTTCCTAAAGAAATGCTAAGAAAAATAGGAAAGGACATCATTAACTCCAAACCAATGGATTTCGAAGAGAGACGTAAATTAAGCATTTCTAGATCATGAGAAGAATATTTAATTTTAATGAATTTATAAACGAAAGCAGTGCTGCAGGAAATATGGAAAAAACATACGATGTTCCATTTGCCTATTCATCTCACGATCCAAAAGAAGGATATAACAGTAGAAGTTTTGTTGAGGATCTCGAATCTATCTTTGTAGAAAAACCAGAATTAAAAAAAGAGATAACTAGATTTATAGCAAGTACTATGAAGATCTCCTCTATAGAACAGCTTTCGACTAGGCCATTCTCCGATATAATTAAAATAATACCAGAGATAGAAAGAATTATAGAAGCTGGTGAATATGAGCCGGAAGAATATATGCCTGGGGGTGCTATTTTATTTATTAGAAATAAAATGCTAAAAAATGGATTCGGCGCTGATTTCTATTTAAATAGTCACGGAACAAAAATAGAGGTTGTAACTGAGGATGAAACTGGAGAGGAAAGAGTTTATATGTTTAAATCGGATAAATTTCCTTTCGATAGATTTAATTTTACAGAGGAGGAAAAAAAAGAGACCGAGGATCTTATAAAAAAAAATAGATCTAACTCTTAAATTTATTCATTATCATATCTATAGATTTTTCCTTGCTTAATTCTGTTCCTATTTCCATATCGATTTCGTCAGATATTTCTGATACAATCAAACAGTCATACTGTTCAGAAAAGTCTTTGATATTACTTTTTAAAAATTTTTTTATTTTTTTAATGTCTTTAGTGGTTTCACAGAGAGGATCTAGTAGTTCCGTCATAAGTAAAGCTACATTCTCTTTTTGGGATATTTTGACTATGGAGAAAAACCAAGTAAATATTCTCATAGTCTTTTCCCCTTTCTTCCTCACTATCAAAAATCCCTGATCCCATAGATTATATCTAGGACAATGGCTTTCAACTTCAACTAGAGAATTGTACTTTTCGTAAAATTCGTTATTTTCTTCTAAGAATTTATCTATGGTAAGTACTGAGTTTTTTGCTATCGATTCTATCTCTGCTATATGATCTAGATTTTTATCTAGTATATTGTAAAAGTTGTCCCTCTCCTCCTCTGTCATTTTTGACAAAGTTTTTTGACTAAACTCCGTATTTTTAATAAAACTCTCTAGATCTCTCTTTATTGATAGTAGATTTTTAAAATATCTTTCAAAGCCATTATTGTTAAAGTTTTCTTTAACCTTCATTAAATATGCCATAAGGACATAGTACTTATATTCAAAGTCTATCGGATCTTCTAAAAACCAATGTGGTCTCATCTCTGATATATTGTGGTCCTTTTTCATCTGTATTATATATAAAAAAACCTTAAAATATCCAGGAGAAAAAATATTTTAAAAAATATGAAACTATCCTGCGTACAGGGACTAAAATTTTTACGAAGTAAATCCCCGGCTATGAATACTATCTTATTTTAATCCTATGAGCCCCCAGTTTTTAGTTATAGCATATTACACAGAAAGCACATCATACGAAGTACTCGCAGGCAATCTTAAAAGATCTTTACAGAACTTTAGCCTTCCTCATTATATAGAAGCAATAGATGATCTTGGTTCATGGGAGAAAAATACACATCACAAGGCATATTTTATAAAAGAAATACTTAATTCTAGAAATCAGGATGTTTTATATGTTGATGTAGATGCACAATTTAAATCCTATCCAGATTTAATACCCTCTCTAGATTGCGATATAGCATATAGAACACAAGACTTTAAATGGAGAGCAGACGAAGCACTATCAGGTACTCTATTCTTAAAAAATAACGATATGGTAAAAAGATTTGTTGATAGATGGATCGAACTAAACGAAGCAGTACCTGCAGAAAGAATGAAGCCTGAAACATGGGAACAAAAAAACATGCAAAGGGCTCAAAGAGAAATGACAGATCTTGTTTACTATAATTTACCACCTGAATACACTTTTATATACGATCACATGAAGATAATGTATCCTAGAACAACACCTGTTATAGAGCATTATCAAGAATCTAGAAATGTTCACAAAAGATCGAATTCAAATCCTAATTTTAGGGTAAGAAGATAAATGGAATTAAAATACTCTGTAGTCAGCTCAAACTCTAATCCAGAATACTTGGATTTTTGGCCTTACGTTGCAAAAGCATGGAAAAATCTTATAGGATTGGAACCGGTTCTTATTTATATAGATAAAGACAGTCCGCCTAGCTGGGTTCACAAGCACGGTAGGGTATTTTATCTAGAATCAATAAAAGATTGGGACATAGTACAACAAGCCCAATCTATTAGATTTTGGACTGCTAGATTAATAGATTCTCCCTTTATAATATCAGATATGGATATGTTACCAATATCAAGAGATTATTACATAGGGAATGCTGAATCTTCAGATGAATCAATAATAATTTCGTACAGCTCTGATATTATTAATTATAGATGGTACAGAACAAATCCTCAATATCCCATGTGTTACCTTGCGGGGGATCCTAAAAGCTTTATAGATGTTTTAGATCTAAATGATAATAATTATATAGATTTTCTTTATAGATTAAAAAGGATGAACCTAAGAAGCGGAACTGACCAGAAGTTTTTTTATAATCAAATAACAAGAAAAAGATTTGATAGAATCAAGCATCTAGAAAGAGGATGGATAGAAGAAAAATATGCAAAGGGGAGACTAGACAAAGCTATATGGCCTAAAAATGAATATAATATTGGAGAATATATAGATTGTCATCTACCAAGACCGTATATTGCTAATAAAAATATATGTGACATATTATTTAATAAGCTTAAAATATATTAATGAAATTATCTATCATTTTACCAACAGCAGGAAATGATCCGCAGAGAAATAGAAATTTTAATGAATGCCTTAAATGTATAAACGAGCAGACATTTAGAGATTTTGAGGTTATAGTTATAGAACAGTCACTAGACGGAAGATTTTATAAACAGAATAATAGTATAATTCAATATAAACACATCGGAATAAAGGACCCGGAGAATAGAGGCTTTAATCTAAGCTGGTGTAGGAACGTGGGTGCAAGAGAGGCTGTCGGAGAAATAATAGTTCTAATGGATTCGGATTTTGTTTTTGAAAGAGAATATTTTACTAAAATAAGTAAATTTAAAGGAGAATTTGCTGCTGGTGCAGAAACTTATTATTGGTGTAATCACGAAAATCCAACTACCGAATGGATAAGGACTAGGAATTTTAACAATTTAAGAAAAAAAGGGGGAGAGCCAAGAGATGAAGTTTTTAAATTTAGATCTATGACAAGAGGTTGTGGATATGGAGCTATATTGGTTTACAACAAAAATTGGTTTTGGAATACTTTCGGGGGATATAATGAAAATTTTTTCAGATATGGGTGGGAAGATAAAGCAGCAACCGAAACTATAAAGTTTTTATTGAATAAAAATGACGAGACGATGGACAGAATACCCTATGAAGCTGCTCATTTAAACCATAGATCAAAGGACACTAAAAACCTTAATTTAAACGAAAAGCTTTTTGATCAATTTGTTTCCATGGATCAAAATAAACTGGTTAAAAGAATAAAAGAAGCAGAAGTTGGTAAAAAAGATTTTCCTAGTATTATATAAATATTGTATGAGCGGTAAAAAAAATATTGGTAGACAGCTAGTTAATAGATTTGGTTCTGCAATAAAATTTAAAATTTCAGAAAATAAAAAAATAAATTCTGATAAAGATGAAAAAAATAACGAGATAAAAGAAAATGATTTTATGAGCAACCATTATCCTTTACATAGTGAATACGAAAACGACAAGAGTAAATATTCAATAGAGGTTGGATTTTTAATAGTAGCAACTGGTAAGTACGACGTTTTTGTTGAGAATTTAATAGCATCCATAGAAAAATTTGTACTCCCGAAAAATAAAAAATACTATAATATATTTTCTGATAAGGATATTAAAATAGAAGGAGTAAATTATCAAATATTACCAATAGAGCATAGACCTTTTCCTTACCCTACACTTAAAAGATTCCATTTTTTTAATACATATTCTGATAAGATAGTAGGAGATCAATTAATATACATAGATGCTGATACTTTGATTAAAGAAAATATAGGTACAGAGATACTATATCCTATAACGGTAACTCAGCACTGTGGATTTGTTAATAAATTAGGATCTTTTGAGAAAAGACAATTGTCTAAATGCTATGTTCCTGTTAGAGAGGCTAAAAATTATTATGGGGGTGGATTTTATTCTTTTAGTAGGGAAGAATTTTTCAAGATGTCCAGCTTTTGTATGACAGCTATAAATCTTGATGAAAGTATGGGAATAATTCCTATATGGCATGACGAATCTGCTATTAATAAATATATTACGACATTAGTTCCTAGTAGAGTGTTAAGCCCTTCTTATCATTATCCAGAAACTAATCATAAAATATATGAATCGTGGGGAGGAAAGGAAAAATTCATATGTAAAATACTATTATTAGATAAAGACCATAAAGAAATAAGATCATGAAAACAGCATTAATATTATTCCATAAAAACATAGGTAGATATCCAATTGAATGGATAGAAAAATATAGAGATAGTATAATAAATCAAACAAATAAAGACTTCGATATATTTGAATTAAATTATGGGGGTGGAGAGGAAAGAATATTTGAAAATAGTGATTTTATATCATTAAATCTCAACGATCACGCTCAGGCTCACAATTATCTATTAGAAAGATGTTTTTCCTTGGACTATGATTTAATATTAAATACAAATGTGGATGACATATATCCTCTAGACAGAGTAAAATTACAAATAGATAATTTTGATCCTGAGGTTTCTGTTATGTCAGGGAACTATATTTCTTTTAGCGAGTCAAGAGAAAATATACATCGTACGAAATTTCACGAGCTTGATATTTTTAAAGAATTTTCAAATAACCACAATATAATTGCACATCCTGCATGTGCATATAGTAGAAAAATACTGGATTATAATGAAAATTTAATATCCGAGGAAATTGCATCTGACGATTTTTGCATGTGGAAGAGACTTCTCGATAAGGGAGCTAAATTTAAAATACTTCCTGATGTTCTTTTATATTACAGAATAAGTGAATTAAAAACTAAATCATAAAATATGATAAGCGATATATTTAAAGATAATGTAAAAAAATGGTTTAAGGATAAGGGAGATGTATATAAAAGACTAGATTATCCAGAATTAAACGAAAAATCTGTAGTCTTTGATGTAGGTGGTTATTTAGGAACATTTACTGAATCTATTTATACTAGATACGGATCTAATATTCATTTATTTGAACCAGTTGACGAATTTCACAAAGCATGTGATTTTAAATTTAGACATATTTCTAAAATAAAAATTCACAAATATGGATTATCTAAGGATAATATAACCTCGAGTATCTATATTTCCGAAGATGCTAGTTCTATAACTCCTATAGACGATGCTGCTAGAGAGGATATAATATTAAGAAACATATTGGAGGTAATAAAAGAACTAAATATAGATTCAATAGACCTTATTAAAATAAACATAGAGGGGGAAGAGTATAATTTATTAGAAAGTTTAGTTTCTGATAATGAAATAATATGTAAGGTAAAAAATATACAGGTACAATATCACACTTTTATTCCGGGTGCAGAGAAAAGAAGAGAAGGAATAAACGAATTATTAAAAAATACCCACGAATGCACATGGTGCTATGATTGGGTTTGGGAGAACTGGAAATTAAAATAGGATGTTTTATTCACAAGCAGGACAAGATCAATGGGTTTTAGAAAAAACAAATTCTAAAAAAAATGGGTATTTTTTAGATATAGGTGCCTACGATGGAGTTAACTATAGTAATACTTTATATTTTGAAAAAACACTAAAATGGAATGGAATATGTATAGAGCCAGATCTCAAAAATTATCAATCTCTTATTAAAAATAGAAACTGTATATGTGAAAACATTGCAGTTAATAATTTTAAAGGAAAAGTACCTTTTAGTAGTTCCGAAATGGGTAGCAAAATAAATGATTCATATGATTATTTTGTAGAATGTGATACACTAGAAAATATATTAATTAAAAATAATGCTCCTCGGTTTATAGATTATTTATCAATAGACGTAGAGGGTAACGAGATATCCGTAATAGAAAATTTCCCTTTTTGTGATTGGAAATTTGGAACTATTACTATAGAGCATAATTTATATTCTGATGGTGAATATAGAAAAAAAGAAATACAAAAGATACTTAATAAAAACGGTTATATCATTGAAAGAGAAAACGTAACACATAAAGGTTTACCTTTTGAAGATTGGTATATTATTAAAGAATAAAAATGAAATTTAAAAAAGTAATAATATGGGGTTATCCATTAAATACCCATACACACTCATATATCCATGCTTCTTTTTATAAAGCTTTTAAAAGTATGGGATACGATACATATTGGTTTAGTGACGAAAACTACGAGAATATAGATTTTGAGAACTGCTTGTTTATTACCGCTGGTGAACAGGAAAAAAATATACCTTTAAATAAAAGCTCATATTATGTTTTGCATAACGTTGATGGGAAGAAATATATTGATAGGGAATGTAGAATATTAGTTTTACAAGTTAATACTAAAACTGATGAATTTTTTAAAAGCGAAATAATAAACGATTATACTTTTATAAAGAAAGATACCATTGATACATTATATACTTGCTGGGCAACAGATCTCCTTCCATCTGAAATAGATCTGGATCTTGCAAGAAATATACAAAATCCCAAGAGATGTCTTTGGATAGGAACATTCGGAGATTCTACTGGTATTTATCAGAACGGTACTGAATTGGATCCTTTTTTTAATTCTTGTAAAGAAAACGGGATAGAGGTTATTAAGATAAATCCGTGGTCCTCGCCTGTTTCTTTTGATCAAAACAGAAATATGGTAAATTCTTCTTATATTTCTCCTACAATACAAGGACCTTGGCAAATAGAGAATGAATATATTCCTTGTAGGATATTTAAGAATATATCTTATGGGCATATGGGTTATGTTAATTCACCAAGGGTAAATTCCTTATTTAATGAAGAGCTTATCTATAGTAGAGATACCATAGATCTTTTTAATAAATCTATAGAATTTAAAAATTCTCCGGATCACGTTGAAAAATTAAAGTATTTAATGAACGAGGTCAAGGAAAAGCATACCTATGTAAATAGAATAAAACAGATAATAGAATGCTTACCAGAATAGATAAAGCCTTGTTATGTAAAGATTGTGATTCTTTAGATAGAGATTTAAATGGAGGAAACATAATAGGAGACTTTCAAATAATGCACAATGGGATAAAAATAAAGAAGGATTGCTATTGTGGTGAATGGATGACCGAATTAATACTAAAATGCGGGGGACATCATGAACCACAAGAAGAGTTTGCATTTTATAAGGTACTCGATAAAATAAAAGAGGATGGATTAATGATTGAGGTAGGATCTTCATGGGCTTATTATTCTATGTGGTTTAATCAAAAAATAAAGAATGCTAGAAATTTTATGATTGATGTTGATGCCCTTAATCTTAATTTAGGAGTTGAGAATTTTAATATCAATAGTATGGAGGGAAGTTTTCATATAGGGAAAATACCGGAATTAAATATTCTGGATTTTATAAAGGATCAATCAATTAGTTTTATAGATATACTGCATGTTGATATACAGGGATGGGAGTATCATTTATTAGAGCAGTTAGGTGATTTTATAAAAAATATTGGGTATATTTTTATATCTACACATACAGATAAAAACAATAAAGGAGAATACTGGGGAGCTCCTAAAGAATTCTTACACGAGGAATGCCTATCTTTTTTAATAAATAAAAAATTTAAAATATTATGTGAGCATGATATGAATGAGTCATATTCACACGACGGATTAATAGTAGCTAGAAATCCCCTAATAGATAAAGATTTTACCAGTATAAATATTTCAAAATATAGATAATTATGAATAAAATAGAATCACTCAACAAATATAAAGAATTATTGGACGTAGGATCTAATGAGGGATTAAGATATAACGATACGAATAAGTCTAGATATAAATCTTTTAAATATTGTTTAGAATTTCTCGACAAAAGAAATTCTAATGATATATTAGAATTAGGGACATCTAGAAGTTTTGTAGATGGGAAATTTGAGGGATGTAATACGGACGATCCTAATTACTGGAATAAGGATGATTTTTCTAAATGGGATTGGGGAGCTGGATGTTTTACTTTAATATTTGGAATGATAGGTAATTATAATTCATTTACCACAGTAGATTTAATAGAATCTCATTTAAAAAGATGTAAGATAATGACTGATTCGTTAAATATTAAGTGTAATCATATTACATCAGATTCCACAATATATTTAGAAAATACTGATAAAAAATATGATCTTATATATTTAGATACTGGTGATATGTGGCCCATAGAATACACATGCAATCTACAACTAAAAGAAGCAGAGATTATAGTTCGTAGAAATCTTTTAAAAGATGGTGGTATTATTTTAATTGATGATGTGTTAAACGGTACACCCAGGGAAATGGGAGATTTAAACAATAAATTAGGTAAATCTGAGAATGCTATACCATACCTATTAGAATCAGGATTTAAAATAATATTTGATGGATATCAATACATTTTATCTAAACATAATTAATAGAAGAAGTAATATTAATAGGGATAGGAGTCTTGTATTTAGAGGTTTTTATACTGGATGTTTAAACAGTGGAAATCTTGGAGATGATGTACTTTTTGACGTATTTATAGGATTTTTAAAAAAAACTATAGATAAAAAATATAATGTTAATTGCTTTTTAGATAAATCTACATTAAAGTGGGCTTCGAGTGATAATTGGGTTAGGAGTTGTAATATAGGAGTTATAGGAGGAGGTTCTTTAATACATCCAGAGGAAATATCTTACACTATAGGAGTATTAAAGAATGAAAAAAAACTATTATCTAAATTTTTATTTGGTACAGGAATAAGCGATACTGCTAATTTTAAAATACCAGATAAGAATAGAAATGAATTATTAGAAGGAAAAACTAGGGAGATTAATTTTCCTGTTAATGATTTAATGAAAATTAATATAGATTCTATTTCATGTTGCAATATTGGAGGATTGAGAGGACCTTTAGATATAAATATAGCTAAATCTATAAATAAAAAATTTTCAAAGAAATTTATTTACGATCCTGGTATATTATTATCTGAATTATTTACTTATAAGAATAATTTAGATTCTAAAAATATAGGAATAAATTTAGCGGAGGTTACTGGAGAGGGAAGAATAGGAATTAAAAATGAGAGCTATGGAGATTATAGAAAAAGACTACTTGATTCTATATTTAATCTTTGTGTTTGGATATTAGATAGAGGGTATAATATAATATTTTATTCTATGGGAGAGGGTGAAATAGGAATACACGAAGAACTCATTAGAATGATAAATAATATTGATAAATATAGGAATATTAATATCTTATGTAAATCCTTTAGCTACGGAGAAATTGAATCATTAGTTGAATTTTGCTCAGATCTAAAATTTTGTATCGCTACTAGATTACATGCTAATATATTATTAAATTCTTTCAACATACCATCTATATGTTTAGCCTATAATATCAAGTCACTAAATTATATGATGAGTATAGAATCTCACGATTTAATAATACCAACAAACTCTAAATTAAACTTGAAGAATCTAATTAATAAATTTATTAAATTAGAAAGTGGGTATGAATTAAGAAGAGATAATCTAAAAAAAAATATAAAGAGAGCTAATACATTATACAATAATCAGTTTAAAAAATTAATAGAAATGTTAAATATAAAAGAACCGAAGAAGGTTTGGATATATTATAATGAAATAAATACCATTTATGGTGCTTACGAAATAAAAATAGAAATATGAAAAAATATGAATTAGGTCCACCTCAGGATTGGAATTATTATTTTAGAGAAATATTCTCTCACGAAAAAATAAATAATTTTCTAGAGTTTGGGTTAGGTGTTGGAACTGAATTCCTACTTGAAAATTGCAAAAAAGTAACATCCGTAGAGTTATCCCTAGGGTCTTATAATTTAGAGTGGTATGAAAAAACCAAGAAAAAATTAAAGGATTATAATAATTGGGAATCTCATTACATAAATGTTTCTGATGAAATATCTGATGCTGATCAAAGAGCACAAAAATTGAGGTTCCCTTTGGAAGATACTAAATATCTCGAGGACCTTAAGAAAATGACTGGGCCTTTTCTTAATGATAGTGTATATGATTTTATTTTTGTAGATGCTGGAATACACCTTAGAGGTGATTTGGTTAATCTTTCTTTCAATAAGGCTGATATAATTGCTGCTCATGATACTAGTAGAGATACTAATAGGATTTTAAAAAACATATATGGCTATAATATTGTTCGGGTACCTTCTAATTACGAGGAAATACATTTTGAAGACACTTATATGGGAACTACAGTTTGGGTTAAAAAGAACAAAGAGTCTTTGATAAATTTATTAAAAAATTATAGAGTAAATAAAGATATATGAGAATATTGCATGTAACGTATCATTCTGGATGCGTTATTTCTATAGATTATATTTGCAAAAAATTAGGATATCAATTAGAAACTCAGAGAGCCGATTGGAATTATAATATATCTCAGGATCTTGCAGATAGTATATGGAATAAAAACAAAGATTATTACAATTCTTTTGATTGCGTAATTACTTCGGATACTGCTCCACTTTCCCGAATATTCCTTAGGGATCAATTTGAAGGAAAATTAATTATATGGGTTTGTAATAGATTCGACTATAGTGACTCTGCAACAAATAATGTAAGTTTTCCTGATAAAGATTATTATGATTTATTTAAGAATGCTGTAAATAGAAGTAATACATTTGTTAGGTCATATACCAAGTTTGAGCATGAGTATGCTAAAAAATATAGAGGAATAGAATGGGATTCTGATGTTTTTAGACCTGTTAGTATAGTAGATAAAGAATATAAGTCTGATCTTTTTCCTAGCGGACAATTAAAAAATAATACGTTTTTAATAACAAGATATCACAACGATAATATCTATATGGATCTTAAAAATAAGTGTGACGAATTAGGAATAGAAACGTACAGAGGAGAATACAACGGTCCTTCAGATCTTATAGGTATAAAAGGAATAATACACATACCCTATGCTTGGTCTAATTTAGCTATTTTTGAAAATTGGTCGATCGGGAATGTTTATTTTATACCTTCCAAGGACTTTTTACTAGATCTATCATTTAAGCCCAATTTTTTCTGGAGTCCTCCTTTTGATAGGGGATTTATCGAATCCTCTGAGTGGTATTTACCAGAGCACGAGGAACTATTTATTTATTTTAATTCATTTGAACATCTATTAGAATTAACTAAAAATCAAGAATTAATTGATAAAAAAAGAAACAATGTTATAAATTTCAGTAAAATTCATGAGGAGAAATGTATCTCCCAATGGAAAGATATAATTGAAAAATGATAACATTCTCTAAAATAGGTTCTTTCGGAAGACTAGGAAATCAGCTATTTCAAATAGCTTCTTGTATAGGAACAGCGGATCTATATTCTACTGAAGCCAAATTTTATAAATGGGATTATTCAGATTTTTTTAAAAATCCTATAAATCAAGGCTTAAATAATGAGGAGATAAAAAATATTTATAGGGAAAGAAATTTTAATTATGATCCTATTCCTAATATGGATGGAATGGATATAATTGGGTATTTTCAATCCTACAAATATTTTTCTCATTGTGAGGATAAAATAATATATCATTTTGATTTTATTGATTCATTATATGAAGATTTTATAGATAAGAACGAGGAGACTTGTTCTATTCATATAAGGAGAGGAGATTATGTTAATCTTAGCGATTATCATCCATTTCCAGGTGAGGATTACTATAATAAATCTATAGAATATATGAGGAACTCCGGCGTTAAAAAATTTTATGTCTTTTCCGACGATATTAGTTGGTGTAGAGATTTTTTTTCTTCTTTTAATGATATGGAATACATTTCAGGAAATTCTGATATAAAGGATCTATGTTTAATGTCTTCTTGTAAAAATAATATTATAGCAAATTCTAGTTTTTCTTGGTGGGGTGCTTGGCTGAATAAAAACAATAACAAGAAAGTAATAGCCCCTTCTAGGTGGTTTGGACCAGCAAAGAAAGGGGTAATAACTGATGATTTATATTGTAAAGATTGGATAATAATTTAAAATGGATAAAAAAATATTAATATTAGGATCTACGGGGTTAGTTGGTTCTAATCTTTATAAAAAATATAGGGATAAATATCCAAATTCAAACATACTTACACCAAAAAGATACACATTAGATCTTGAAAATAGAGAGCAGGTAATTGGTTATTTTCTTAAGAATAAGCCAGATCTTGTTTTTATGTGTGCAGCAAAGGTTGGAGGAATAAAGGCAAATAATGATTATAAAGCTGATTTTATAACGTCTAATTTAAAAATTCAAACCAATGTTATAGAAGCTTGTCATTTATCAAATGTTAATAAATTAGTTTTTTTAGGATCTTCCTGCATATATCCCAAGAATTCACAGATTCCTATAAAAGAGGAATATCTAATGACAGGACATCTGGAGGAAACTAATGATGCCTATGCAATTGCTAAAATTGCGGGGATTAAAATGTGCCAGTCTTACAATCAACAATACGGAAGGGATTTCATATCTGTAATGCCTTGTAACCTTTACGGACCTGGTGATAACTTTGATCTTAATAACAGTCATGTACTTCCTGCTTTAATTAGAAAGTTTCATGAAGCTAAAGAGGAGAATTTACCTGAGGTGGAAATATGGGGAACAGGAAAACCTATGAGAGAATTTTTATATGCTGAAGATTTGGCTGATGCTCTCATATACCTTTCAGAAAACTACTCTTCCTCTGAAATAATAAATGTGGGTACAGGTAATGATATATCGATACTAGATCTTGCTGAAATAATATCAAAAGAAGTTGGCTATAAAGGGAATATAAGATTTAATTCTGAATACCCTGATGGGACATATAGAAAAGTCATGGATGTTTCTAAGATTTTTGAAACTGGATGGAGACCTTTAACTACAATAGAGGAAGGAATTAAAAAAACATATGAATACTATAAAAAAGTAAAATGCCAAATAAAACCGCTATTATAACAGGAGTAAATGGACAGGATGGAAGTTATCTTGCTGAACTTTTATTAGAAAAAGGATATGAAGTACACGGTACTATAAGAAGATCCTCGTCTTTTAATACATGGAGAATAGACCATATTAGATCTCATGAAAATTTTCATTGGCATTACATTGACGTAACAGATCCAGTATCTATTAGTAATCTTATATCTAAGATTCAGCCACACGAATTTTATAATTTAGCAGCACAGAGCCATGTTAAGATTTCTTTTGAAATTCCTTATTATACAGGACAAGTAGATGCTATAGGAACTCTTAATGTATTAGAAGCAATAAGAACACATTCACCCGCTACTAAGCTTTATCAAGCATCAACATCTGAACTCTACGGAAAGGTTCAAGAAATACCTCAAACAGAAATCACTCCATTTTATCCGAGAAGTCCCTATGGAGTTGCTAAGCTTTATGGATTTTGGATAATAAAAAACTACAGAGAAGCATACAATATTTTTGCATGTAATGGAATTCTTTTTAATCATACATCTCCAAGAAGGGGGGAGAACTTTATGGAAAAAAAGATTGTGGATTCACTTGTAGCTATTCATAAAGGAAGCAAAGAAACTCTTAATCTTGGAAATCTAGATGCTAAAAGAGATATAGGACATGCTAAAGAATATGTTGAGGGTATGTGGAGGATGCTTCAACAGGATACCCCCGAGGATTTTGTTCTTGCTACTGGTATTTGTTTTTCCGTAAGAGATATAGTTGAGACCGTTTATCAAATTCTAGGTAATAAGATAAAATGGATTGGGGAAGGACTAGATGAGAAAGGTATAGACGTAGAAACTGGAAGATTAGTTGTTACTATAGATCCTAAATATTTTAGACCATCTGAAGTTGATCTACTAATTGGTAATGCTAAAAAAGCTAAGGAGATTTTAGGATGGGAAAGTAAATCTACTATTAGAGAAATATTAGAGGAGATGGTTTATGATCAAATGAAAAAACAATGAACTATAAATCATTAATAGAGAAAGAAATAGAGGGAATCAGAAATATACCAACTGATAGGATAGACGAAGTCGTTAATCAGATACACTGGAATCTAACCACAGGAAGAATAATAACCTCTGGTATGGGAAAAGCTGGGCAAATAGCTAACAATTTTGCAACTACACTTTCTTCTACAGGAACCCCTTCTTTTTTTCTTCATCCTTCGGAAGCTCAACATGGTGATTTAGGAGTTGTACAAAACGGGGATATTATTATAGTTTTTTCTAATTCAGGAGAAACTAGAGAAGTTATAGAATTAATAGAGTTGATACACGGGTTAAACTATCATAATTTAATTTTTGCTATCGTAGGAAAAAGTAACTCACATATAGAAACAAGATGTGCTGATTATATAGAATTCGGGCCTGTTGAAGAAATATGTCCCTTAGGTTTAACCCCTACCACATCTACTACATGTATGTCCGTTATATCTGATTTGATAGTGGTAGGTCTTATGAAGAGAAACGGATTTACTAAAGAAAAATATTCAAAATTACATCATGGAGGATACCTTGGTAAGAAATCAAAAAACTAGGATTCTTATAGCGGGTCCTTGTGTTATACAAAGTTGGGATACCTGTTATGAAATAGCTACTGAAGTTAGAAGATGTGGACTTCTATATAATTTTGATCCGATATTTAAAGCTAGCTTTGATAAAGCAAATAGAACGTCTGTAGACGGATTTAGGGGCATTGGTATAGATAAAGGATTGGATATACTAAGAAAGATAAGAGAAAGGCTAAATATGTCAGTAATAACTGATGTACACGAAGTTTCTCAGGTTGAAAAAGTATCTAAGGTCGTTGATTATTTACAGATCCCTGCTTTTCTTTGTAGACAGACAGATTTAATCGAAGCATGCGCTAAAACTGGATTACCTGTTCTAATTAAGAAAGGTCAATTCTTATCTCCTGAATCTTGTAAATTTATAGAGAATAAATTTTATAAGTTTGGCGGGAATAATTTAATGATAGGAGAAAGAGGAAATAGCTTTGGATATAACGATTTAATAGTTGATGTTACATCTATTTCTAGATTAAAAAAAGAGTGTAACAATTCAAAAATTATAATGGACTGCACTCATAGTTTACAAAGACCGAATATGTCATCTGGAAAAACTGAAGGCAGAGGCGATATGATAGAGGATATGGTTAAATTTGCATCCGTTATGAATGCTGATGGATTATTTATAGAAACCCATCCGTATCCCGAACTTTCTCCTTCTGATTCTGAAAACATGTTGGAGCTTAGAAAATTTGAATATGTTATAAAAAAATCAAGAGCTATCTATGATGCAATCTAAATTACTCGATGTTGTTATAATAAGTTATGCTAAAGATGATTATTGCAGAACCTTAACAATTAATTGTATACTTTCTTTGATGTCTTCAGAAGATAATGCTAATGATATTTTTAATATCATAGTTGTTGAATCCGAACCAGGAATAACTTGGAATCATCTATCAGAAAATGTAAAAACTTTTCCCGCTCCTCTACCTTACGGATATCACAAATTTCTAAATTTTGGAAGAAAGATGGGAAATTCTCCTTGGGTTGCTTTGTGTAACAATGATTTGATATTTAGAAAAAATTGGTTTTCTAGCATTATAGAGGCTTCTGAACAACTCCCAGATTTTATGTCATTTTCGCCAATGTGCCCAATGACTCAGACACTTTACGGAATAAACGAAAATATGGGAGTACTTGAGGGATATGAAATAAGAAAGCAAATATCTGGATGGTGTATAGTTCATAAAAGGGATATCTATGATATAATAGGGGATCTAGATGAAAGATTCCATCACTGGTTTTGTGATAATGATTATGCTATGGAGTTAATTTCGAAAAAAGTAAGACATGCTTTAGTTACAAAATCTATAGTAGAGCATCACGATAATAATATAGGAAAAACAACAGAGAGAGTTGTTAAGGATTATGATCTAATGTACAAAATGACTAGCGGATCATATCCTATATTTAAAGAAAAATGGAACTTATAAAAAATAGTTATGACTAGATACGATATAATAAACAAGATTATAGAAAGTAAAGGATATAAGAATTACCTTGAAATAGGAGTAAGGGACGGAGAATGTTTTAAAGAGATATGCTGCGAAAATAAGACTGGAGTAGATCCTGCTCCTGTTTCTTCTGACACAACTCACATAATGACTTCTGATTCTTTTTTTGAATCCCTGGAGGATGATTATAAATTCGATATCATTTTTATTGATGGTCTTCATTTAGATCACCAGGTTGACAGAGACATAGAGAATTCTTTAAAACATCTTTCAGAGAATGGTACTATTGTTTTACACGACTGTAATCCACCAACTAGATATCACGCTGAAGAAACTCCCGTTTTTACTGCACCAGCAAACGGTAATTGGAACGGTACTGTATATCTTTCTTTAATAAAATTAAGATTGTATAGAAATGATTTAAAATTAACTACTGTTGATACTGATTGGGGAGTGGGGATTTTAACTAGAAATTTAAGTGAAACTATAAATGTTTTTCCTAGTGACGCAACTAATTGGGAATTTTTCAATGAAAACAGGCAAGAAATTTTAGATTTAGTAACTCCTTCGGAATTTTTAGAATTATATCCATCTTATAAAACTGTATAATTTTGAAATTATTTACTATTAATCCCATATAAATTATATTATGACTATAGAGAAGGGTTATAAAATTGTTATTTCTAAAGAGAAAGGTAAATCCCACATAGAAATAACAAGACATAAAACCTCATATATGGATAATATACTTATAATTAATAGTATAGGTAGTACAAAATATAAGGATACTTGGATAATAGAGAAGGATTTAGAGGTTTGGATTTCATCTATTAAAAAGGATGGATACGAAATAATTAAAACAGTGGAAGATGTGGAATCTCCTAAAAAGAATACTAAAAAGAAAAAATAATAATATGGAAAACATAGAAGAAATAGATGTTGAGATTCTTGATAGAGAGCTTAAACCTTTTCTCTATAAATGGACTAAGGGTGATAATTCTGGTACCGTTTGTGAATATGAAAGTGTTTTTAAAGATCCTACTAGCGGAATATTATGGATAAACTTTAAAGGAGGTACTAGAATAAATTATTCCTTGTTGAACGAGTATATGATGCAGATAGACTCTTCCTCTATAGTTCATAACGAACCGGTAGTCCAAACTAATCTTCCTATTAAAAATGTAATGCTTTCTGAATCTAAAGCTAAGGTTCCAGATTTAGAAAATCCTATAGTTTCTCTTTTACAAAAACAAAAACCAAATTGGGTTGAGGTTGGTATTAATCTTAAACTGAATCTACCTACTAAGAATCTTTATAATGTTCTTTCATCGTCTTTTGATGATGCAGAAGAAGAGATTATAGAATTCGTTGTTAGAGATTTAGACATCGAATTAATAAAAGAGAGTCTAAGGATAAATATAAAGGATATATATAAATCAAATGGAACTTTACGAAAAAGCGGATCAAACGGTAATACAAAAAACGAGGAATAGAGAGGTCGTAGATATAGACGGACATCTATTTATCAGACAGATAAATCCTGGCGTTATAATAATGCCATACACTTTAAACGAGGATGGATTTCCTTCTAAAATAGGTATAATATCTGAAGTATTAGATCAAAGACCAGGTGGGATGTCCAAGACTCTAATAACTGGTTCGCAAGACGACAAAGATTCCAACATATATCAAACAGCAGTTAGAGAAATGGAAGAGGAGTCAGGGTTCTTAGTGGAGGATCTTAAAAGATGGAATTTTTTAGGGAGCCTATATACATCTAAGATGGTCATTAATTCTAATCCATGTTTTGCAGTAAATATTACTGGTCTAGTTTCAGAAGAGAAAAAAACAGATGGATCTAAGTCCGAGAAGGATACCAAATTCGAATTAGTTTCAGTGGACGAGGCACTAAATCTAGAGGATTCTTTAGTTAGTACATTATTCATAAAAACTTTTAAAGATATTTTTAACAGTAAAGAGGAAGAAGATGAATCTACCAAATAGAAAAGAAAGAAGAAAGGCTGCTAAGCAGATGGGCCTTCTTGGAAAGAAAAAAGAAATTAGCGAAGAGTCTAAAGAAAGAGCTAAGGCAATGGGAAATCTCATCAGACTTAGAAATTTGACTGAACAAAGAAATAAAAAAAAAGATAATTGATTTATAGTGTCTAATAAATCTTTTATAATCCCTAAAGCAGATAAGGTAAAAGCCTTTAATCAGGATTCATGTGAAAATTTTCACGTGATAGATGTTAACCTGTGGTTTAAGAATAATAATCTTACTCCTTCTTCAATGAACGAAATAAGACAATATATTTTTGAAGAATGGTTGCACAAAAAAATAACTAGTTCTAAATCTAAAGTCTCTACTGGATATAAACTTGTTATAGTGTATGATAGTCCTACTGATCCTTTTGTTGCTCTCTTAAAACAAAAAATCATAGAAATTTTAGATTACGATTTTTGTGATATTGTTTTAGTAGAGGAATAAAAAAGTAGGTATATACTATATGGCAGAAACAGGACAAGAACCTAAATATGTATTAAGTAAACCTACTGATATTAATACCGTAGATGGATTACAGTCTGCGGGAACAACTGTAACAGATGTACAGTATTACAATACCAACGGTATATTTGCTTTTCCTAGCGATAAAGCATTTGCTACGTATGAACTTTCTGAATTAAAGTATTTACCTAAGAGCTTATTTTATGATGCTGCTACTGCAGATGGAGTTTATAGAGGTCTTTTTGCATATTATGTTTTAGGAGGATCTAAGGACAGAGTTAAATATCACCAATCGGAATTAACAGCAGGATTAGAGAAAATAACCCCCAAAGCATCTAAAAATCCAACAGCAAAACAGATAATAGACGTTGTTAATGGTGGAGGTAAGGTTCCCAACTATTTAAATCCTAATAGTCCCTTTAGAGGCCAAATATACAACGTTAAGGATTTTATTTTTTGTAAGTATTATGGGGTTCTTCCTAACAACAGAATGATTACTCTTAGAAGGTTTGCACATCCCACTTTAGATTCTCTTAGAGTTCTTGTTAATGATAATGTTGGGGATTTTAATGCAATAGATGCTCCAGGTGGTAACAATGGTTACAATAAAATAGCAGAATATAATAAACCCACTGAATCAATAAAAGGGTTAGGTAAAATGCAAGATTTAAATGCAGAATATAATACATCTTTACCTGTTGCCCAGCTAGTTACTTTTTTTGGCGGAGATACTGGAAATAGCCTTAATAATATATTAGGTATAGACACAGGATTGAACTTTAGTCTAGAAACACAGGAACCTATGAAAAATGAACAAACTGGTGATGTGGGTCTTATGAATTCTCCATATGGTGATTTAATAAAATCTATTATAAGTAGTGGAAATAGTGGTATAGGCGATGCTGACATAGAGGCTACTGATAAGTTAATCGGAACTTTAATTGCTCCTGAAAAAAACATAAATAGATTACAGAGAGCTCTTTTAGACGAGGCAGTAACGGCCGAGGGTCCTTTATCTAAAAAAATATTTGTTAATCTAAATACTGTAAATCAAGTAGCAATTAGAAAGCAAGGATTTAGTGGAGGAACAAACGGTTTTACTCTGAATTTCCATTATACTCTTAGTTCTGCAGGAGAAGTGAATTCTAAGCTATTGTTTTTAGATCTTATGACAAATGTTTTGTCTGTTGGTTCTGATTATGGACAATTTTTAACACCTGAAATAAGAATACAGCAAACAGCAGTAGGTATGGGATTTCCAGGAGGACCAGCAGGATATGTAAAATCTATAACTGACCCAGTAAATTATATAAGAGACGTGGTCGGTAAAATGCTTTCTGCTGGTAATGTTGATAAAATTAAAGCTGCAGAAACAAATGCTAGCGCAGCTGCTTCTAAAATTTATACGGAGGTTAATCAGTTTATAAATAATTCGGATACCTTTGATTTTAAAAACTCACAGCTTTCTAAATCTATAGCGGTGATGCTTTCTGAAGCTTTCCTTAAAAAAATATACTATAGTCCTCTTATGCTTAGTGGATATCCTACAGGGGAATGGCATTTAACGGTCGGTAATCCTTTAAACCCTATAGCAATGATGGGTAATCTTGTTTGTAATAACGTTAAAATAAGCTTTAATGATGAATTAGGTCCTGATGATTTTCCTACTGAAATGACTGTACAGATACAGCTTTCTCCAGGAAGACAAAGACATAGAGGAGATTGGGAATCGATGTTTAATAGGGGTAACGGAAGATTGTATCTAGGTCAACTTGTTTCTAGTAAAGAAAGTACTAAAGCTTGGATTAATACTAAAGGTCAATATCCTAATGAGACCGACGGAAAGGATATTTATAAAATAGTTCAAGAAAATGTAGATCCGCTTACTGGAGTTGAAACTAATGCTAGAGCTCCTGGACAATAAAATTAATTATTATGTTAACTATAGATATTATAAGTGATAAGCCATTTTTTACTAATCCTAATACTCAAGATAGGTATCTAGATCTTTTAACACCTTCTTGGTCTGTTAGAAATGTACAATATTCTATAAAATCTATAGCATTTGTTACAGAAGAAACAAAAATGAGACCTGATTTAGTTTCTATGCAATATCTAGGCGATTATTCAAGGGTAGGTACATTACTAAAACTTAATAATATATCTAATCCTTTAAGTGTTGCACCAGGTGAAATATTATTAGTCCCGGGCGATCAGATGGTTAATGATTTGTTTCAGAGCGGAAGATCATTAACAACTCAAAAGCAAAAAGCAAGATCTTTTAGAAAGGAGCTTCAAGAAAAAATATCTCAAGTTAGTAAAGACAGATTGGAATATCTTAACTCTAAGAACGTTTCAAACCTAGCGGAAAGTCCACTTCCCCCTAATTTGTTACAGGAGGGACAACAACAAATTCTTGTTACCGAGGGTAGATTAATATTCGGACCAGATATAGGTCAATGTAAAAGTAGGGCTAAGAAAAATGTTTCTGTTACGGACATAAAAACAAAGCTAGCTCAGAAAAATATTTTTAAAAGATAATTAATGGCAGTTGAGATAAACATAAGAAAAGCTATATTACAGTACAGGAATCCTGATATATTCCTGGACGAGCTTAGTGTTCTAGATACTTCTAGTCAGGGAGGGGACTTACAAGCTAACGATGAAAAATCTGGTAATATACAGAAAAAATATTTTGGTAAGGCAGAACCATTAATCAGAATAAATACCGAAATAATAAGTGGGATAAGATACTTTAAATTAGATCTTACTGGATTTAAACCCAAGCTTATTTTTAGATTTGAAACTAGTGATGAGAGATTTATATCCACATCATATCCTAAAGACGGTGATATAGTATCCGTATATATAAGACCTTTAGGAGAAATGTTTAAGCCCATAAGGATGGATTTTATAATAAACGAAGTGATATCTCCTTTTAATGGAGGACCTTATACAGATTATACACCATCCACTGGTAAATTTCAAACGTACACTATAATGGCGGAGGTTAGGATACCTAAGTTATATAAGCATATCTGTAAAAGTTTTAAAGGAAATAGTTCAGATGCTTTATTAAAAATAGCGGAGGACCTAAATTTAGGATATGCCTCTAACGAGACTAAAACTAATGACTCTATGAATTGGTTATCTCCCAACTTAGACTATCAAACTTTAATAAGAGATATAGTAAATAATTCTTGGCTAGGAGAAGAAGATTATTTTGATTGCTGGATAGATCAATACTATAATATAAATCTAGTAAACCTAAAAAAACAATTTGATGATGTAAACCCTAAGATAGAAAACATGAGAGTAGCATACGGAGCGGATTCTTTTGGTGATGTATTCCCTGGGGGAGGTGCGGCAGAAACATATGAGGTTGAATTCCCTCTTATTTTAACTAATTCTACACAGTTTAGTAAGTCTCCTATGTTTATTACTGATATGTCTATAGAGCAAAATGCTGGTAGTATAAATAAAGATCTGGGATATTTTCAAAAGATACAATTTTATGATAGTAAGCTTATTTCAGACAAACCTAAAAATAAGTTTGTTGAATATGATATAGAATCAGTTACAAATAAAAATCTAGGAACTAGAGACACAATAAACAAGGGAAGATTAGGAGAAAGTATCTATAAGGAAGAAATAAAAAAGACCTACGTAGGTACTATTTATTTTGACAATGTTCATGAGAATTTCCAACAGTCATCAACTCAAAATATTTTAAATAGGAACGATTCATATAAAATAATTCTTAGAGTTAAAAACAGAGCATGGACACCTTTTTTATACAGAGGACAAAATTTACCAGTCGCTATATTTTCTGAGGGTAGTACAACTGATGCCTCTTCTTCTAGCTATAACCCTGTTGCAGGAGAGAAATCGACACTATCTAATTCAGCGGATAAAAGAAATATAAATGCCTTTCTTTCCGGTAATTATGTAGTCTTGGGATTTAATATAGAATATGATGGAGGAGGTGAGATATATCAGACAATGATCTTAGGGAAAAAACAATGGGCTCTTAATCCGGGTCTTGCGTCTGAGCCTATATCTTTAGATCCTAAAATATTTGATGCTGACTTTAACGACTTAGCTAAAAATGTTTCATTCAATGTCCAGGAAAACACACAAAGGCTTAAGAGCGACATATATAATACTTAAAAGAGATGGCAGATTTTTTATCAGATTTTGGTGGATCGTTAGGAGACAAGGTCTTACCTAATGGAGATGCACTTAAGAGAAAAATAGACTCGAAGAGAGAAACTTGGCTAAAGGGTATATCATCTACTAAATATGGTAAAAAGGAAGACCCCACATATTTACATTTCAGGTTTATTTTTGATTTTGGTGAGGGCTCTGAGATGGACCCAGAGACTTTCCTTGCTCCTTCCCCTTTATTTAAATCAGTTGTTAAGGATCCCGTGGGAGATATTACAGCTCAACAAGAAGCAATAAGAAACGGACAGCCTTCAGAGAGGATAAATGGAGCAAATTCTAGTTTTTCTACGTCTACTGATTTTTTCTATGGCAGTAAATCGAGAATAAATTCTAGGGCTCAGCAAGGATTCTTTAATATAAATGGAGGAGGGGTAGGATATATGGGAGCTCAGAATTTCTTAGCCCAAAGATCCACTAAAAGACAGCAAATGCTGGAGGCATTTAAAAAAGGATTGAGATTTATAAATGAAAAATGTCCTTATTATTTTCAATCTATCAGTGGACTGGATCAATTGTTAAAAGTTGATATAAAAAATCTACACAAAGCGGGAGGAAAACCCCAAAGAATGGGTACATTAAATATAGATTGTTTAGAATCTATCGACATGAGAATATTCGCACTAGCCGAGCTTTATAGAAAAGCAATATACGATTATACTTATCATAGAGTAATGCTTCCAGAAAATCTTAGAAAGTTTAGAATGTGGCTGGTTATATCTGAGATAAGAAACATACAATTATCATATGGAATAAATGATATATTAAATCCTTTCTCTATTCCATCAGTTGCTCAAGGAGCTAATTTTTTAGATAGCTTCAATTCACAAACTGGATTATTAGATAATGCTGCGGGATTATTACAAAAATCTACAAACCAGGAAGAAGACCAATACGGATCATACGAGTTAGGCCCATATGCTTTTCTTTATCAATTTGATCAGTGTGAATTTGACTTTGATGATTCTTATCCTTCTTTCGCAACAATAGATAATAAAGGAGGAAGTGCTGTTACAAACAAATTCAAAATTCATGTTGGTAGGGTTAAAGATTATAAAATACAATTTAATTCATTAGCAGATATAATGCAAAAAGACGACAATATAAAATCTATGGTACTCTCTGATGTATGGGGTTCCTCTATAGCAGGAGGTTCTGGGGGTAGTTATACAGAATACGACTATTTTAATTCTGCTGGTATAGAATCTGTTGATTTTTCAGATAAGCCAAATCCAGCTGAATATTTTGCTCAATTAGCTTCTAACTTTATAACAAATAGCGTTGCTGATCTTAAGGATCAGGGTGTTACTATAAAGGGTGTTAATTTAAGTGCTACTTCTTTACAGAGTGCTTTACTTGGAAATATTTATGGATTAGGCGGATTAAATCCTGGTGCTGCAGGAAGAAGCGTACAATCTTTAGTTAACACTTTAAAATCTGGAATACCTAATCCTTTTGAAGACAATAGTCCACAAGCTCAAGGATTAGGTGGGCCAGGACAAAGACAATATCCAGAAATTACTGAGGATGTTGATGAATATAAAGGAGTACCAAGTACAACCCAACAAAATCTAGGTACTGCATACAATGGTACTCCAGGTAATCCTGGTACAGCTAGTGGTGATGCTTATCCGAATAATACAGGATCTGATTTAGGTTTACCAGATAGACAATATCCTGCTCCCGGAGGAGATGAATATAAGAATGTCCCAGGTTCTGATTCTGGTGTTCCTGGAAGAGTTTATCCATTAGTAAAAGGAGACGCCTATCCTACAAATCCTGGATCAGACTCAGGATTACCAGATAGACAATACCCTATACCGGGAGGAGATGAATACAGCGATGTTCCTGGATCTAGTCTAGGGGTACCTAATAGAGTATATCCTGAGCCTAATGACGATTCTTATCCAACTAATCCAGGAGCTGATCTAGGATTACCTGATAGACAATATCCGCCTATAAATGAGGATGTTTATCCAGATTCACAATCAGTAGAAACTGATAATATAGGAAAGGTTTATTCAGATCCTAGCAATAGCTATGGTAATATAAATGAGAAGGAATATGACAATTCGCAGGTTGCCTCTTCAAACGAAAATATAGGTGACGTATACCCAGATTCAGCAAATAAATACCCAGAGGTAAATGAAAAGGTCTATAAAGAATCAAATGAGATAATAGATGAATCTCTAGGAGAAGTATATAAGCAGGTTAAGAATGTTTATCCTAGTGTTAATGATACTCAATATGAAGATTCTATAATACCTAACAACTCTTTAAATGATGATGTTTATAGAAGAGTACCTGGAAGAGATTTAGGAGCTCCTGGAAGAAATTATGAATCTATAAACGACGATCAATATAATATTTCAAATAGACCGGTTAATATAGCTAATATAGGGAGGGTATATCCCTCATCAAAAAATGAAAACAATTAGTAATATTTAGGTACAATTAAAAATGGGATTAGTAGACAGAAATAAATTAGAGAAACCCAATACGGAGATATCTCATTATCTTGGTGTTGTGGTAGATAATAAAGACCCCGAGTTTAAAGGAAGAGCTAAGATTAGAGTTTTTGGTATTTTTGACGAGATAGCTGACGCAGATCTTCCTTGGGCTTATCAGAGATTCGAGCAGAGTTATGGACTCGGTGGTGGATCTGGTAGAATATCTGTTCCTAAGCTTGGATCGGTAGTACACGTTCAGTTTAATAATGGGAACTATTATAGTCCCGAATATAAAGCTGTTCAGGAATTGTCTCCAGATTTAATAGACGAGATTAGAGCTAGCTATGACGGTGCTCATTCATTAATATATGACGGTATAGAAAGACTTAAAATGTATTATACCGTGGAGAAAGGATTAGTTATAGATCTAAAGGAATCGAAAATTATTATAAGAAATGATAATTCTATATTAATAACCCATGCTGATGATACTGCATCTATAGAATTAAAAGGCGGAAAAATAACCAAGTATGCGGACCAGGAAATAGAAAATACTGCAGTAACCAGAATAAAACATAGTTCGGAAGAAGTTTGGATGGATGGAAAAACTACCAATCTAGGACACTCTCCTCTATTTTCTGCAGTATGTGCTGAGCCGCTATGGGATTTTTTAAAAAAATTAGCTATATCAGTAGATAGCAAAATGCCAGCAACCCCAGGAGTTAATTCAACATTAGCATCTAGTTTTGAACAATTGGCTACAAGTCAGACCGTAAGAGTTACTCGAGAGAATGCACCAGAATTTCCTGTAGTACCTCTTGACGCTAATTCTCCTGTAGGTATACCTAATTCAGGAACATCTGGTACATCGGGGACTAGTGGTACATCAGGAACTAGTGGAATAACAGGAGTATAATATGGCTGGAGATATAGGATCTAGAATAGATGATTTATTAGGGAAGGATTTTTCACAAATGTCTACCGAAGAGATATTAGGTATAATATCGGGCGGGCAAGATTTTAATATTCCTTATGAAGATTTACAATCAAAAGAGGGATTTGAAAAAGAATTAGAAAAGAGTCAAAAAGAGGTAGATTCTATAATAGAAAGTTTAAAACCACAGACCCTTCCTATATCAATAAAAGACGTAGAGGATCTTTCTTGTAAATATGAGGGAGACGATTTATATAGCAGAATATTAATAGAATCTATAAAAAAAGAAGATCCTAAATTATATAATGATCTTTTAAGATCTGATGAATATAGAAAGAATTTACCTATATCAGAGAACGATTTAGGTGTAAAAATACAAGGAGGAAGAGACTTAGGATTTTCTAAAAAAATACCATCTGAAGGCATTACTAAATATTTAAAAAAAAGAAAGCCTGATCTTTTACAAAAATTAAACGAGAAAATATTTGATAACCTTGATCCATTATTGTTAGGGAAACCTTCTAACTCTGGTTCTCGAAAAAAGAGAAAAATGAAAATATTGGGGTTCGAGATCCCATTAGAATTCATAATGAATAAAACTCAAATAGTACACGTTAAAATCGGTGGTGATGAGATAAGTATAGACGGGGCTTTAGAAAGAATAAATAGTCTTTTAAAAAAACAGAACGAAAATTCGAACCCTTGTGATTTTAAAGATATAGATGAAAATACACAATCCGAAAGGATAGATGGATTTGACTCTAATTTTTATCCTGACGGGGATGATCCTATAATAGATGATGATTGTTTACCTGGAATCCCTGAAGATCCTATAACTGGAGATCCTATTTTAACTAAAGCTAGTTTTGATGAATCTTTAGATGAATTTTGTGACCCTCCTATTTATGAATTTAAGAGAGAGGAAGTAAAAGATCCAGAACCACCTTCTGTTGATGTAAATGCTATAGATGCTTGCGTTAATTCCGCTTTAGAGAAGGGTAAAAAACTAGAGGATGATGTAAAGGTATTAGCAAGGTGGCAAATGATAGAAAGAAACTTGGAAGAGATTCTTTATCATTACGAAGCAATATATGAATATCAAAAATCATTATATGATAATTGGTTATCGAGAGTACCTAAAAACGAAGGAGGAGATCCTTCAGATTTTCAAATAGGTATATCAATATTAACATACAATGATCAAATTTTGATATATCAAAAGGAGCTGATAAATCAAATACAAAATTATAATAACGATAAGACGGTATTTCTTAATAACAATAATATATTTACAGAAAATCTTTTTCTTTTAGATGTTTACGATACGGAATTAAGCGATCCTGAGCTTGAACAGCTTTTTAACGATCAGATAAATGCTGGTCTATCTCCTATCAATTACGATGATCTTTCACAATCCTGGCCAATTAATGAAGGTATTATTAAATTCAAGGAGAATGTAGAGGATATAAGATCTATAATGATAGAGGGCAATTTTATATCTGTTATAGAAAATAAAATACAAGAAACCCAAGATTTACTTGATACAGCAATATCTTCATTATCTGAAAAAAAAGGATCTCCCGTTTCTGTAGAAGATGTGGAAAAATCTTTTATTCCATCAAATACTGCAACATCTGATGTTTATGGACAAGGCAATACAGCTCTTGACATAAACGCTAGGGTTTTTAAAAGTCCTTTAGAAATAACTTTAACTGGAACATCTTATACTTATGATTCGTATGGATACGATTTCTTAAAAGCATTAGAGGATTTTTCTGTAAGATATAAGACTAAATTTAATAAAGAATTAGGCGAGCTTCAGTTTGAATTATCTTTTGTTACTGATTATGGATCTCCCCTTCCGTATAAGAAAACAAAGAAACCATCTAAGATAAGCTTCACAGGGGAAAGCTCTGAACCATTATCAGAAGTAAATGAACCAGATGAGCAGAGGATAAAGGTGGGAAATGAGCATGCAGATAATGGTGGATTACTAAGTGATTATTCTCCGGAGTATTTAAAGAGCTATCAATTCTTAAAGATAAAAAATATAAAAACTGGATTTCCTGACGTTGCTAAGTTTTATGATTTTATAGAAAAAATAATAAACACGAACGACTCTAAAGAAAGTATAATAGCTAAGATAGTAGAAGATAGAGGAATACTTTATGGGAATCTGATAGAGAAGTCCGCATCTAATTGGCTTTTTTTTACAGCTGAGGAAAGAGGAGATAATGATGCTAGGGATCCTTCTAAAACAAGACCTGCTAGTTTTACTGAAGATAGTGAACCTACTCCAGTATTTACAGATTTCTATAGCAACTTTAAAACTAAATGGAATTCTAAATATTTAGAAAATAAAAATGCCTATATAAAACCAGCTTTAGATAATCTTAAGAATCAAGCTAGAAAAGCTGGGGAAGGGTTAGCAAAAACATTACCAGCTTCAGATGTTATAGGAATTAGAATTCTTGAAAATTATCTAGATGTAAAGAAGAAATACGAGCAGATAAAAGAGATAATGCTTTTAGCTGCGCAAAAAATAAATGATATAAATGAATCATTAAGTCCGGAGAATGTAGAAAAAAGATTCTCTGATATAAAATGTGCAGGTGCAGATTCTCCCCCAGCTGAAGAGGATAAAGAAAATTGTCCACCTGTTTGTTGTGGTGAACCAGGCTCTGATTTTAAAAATGGTAATTATCTTATGTCTTCTCCACCTAGCTCAGATTGTCCAACTATGTTTCAGAGATGTTGGTGGAAGCAGTTTTGTAAGGATGTTACTAAAGTAGGCCTTTTGCCTTATCCTAATGGTTTACCTCCCATAGAAGATCCTAAGTATTTTTTATCTCCTGGACCTAGTGTTAGGTTGGGACTTAAATATTGGCCTGTTGGATATTTACCACCAGCTTTTATACCTATACCTTTTCCTAATCCTATAGATGGTAATCCTTACATAAGAATACCTCTTCCTATGATTTGGACTATAGTTCCTCCTATACTTATACCGCTTCCTTTTAATTTAGGTATGCTTGTTATTTTTATACCATTCATAGGTGGATTTATGCCTACACCTTTAGTTTATATAAAGGAATTTATAACAGGTAGTTCTTTATTTTTAACGGGTATTAGAGGTCCTAGATTTATCCCTAGAAAATCTGATCCTAAAATAAAAGATCCGTTAGAGAAAATAAAACAAGCTTTATCTTTCGGTATACCAGATAAATTAATACCTCTACCTGGATTCGGATTAGATAATTTAGATTCTGCTCCTAGAGTTTTAGGAGACATCAAATCTAATCTTACAAAAATATTTGATAGTGTTCCTCCTCCTGGTAATTTACAACAACTTAGAGATTTACAGGATAATGAAAGAGAACTGAAAAGAAGAATAAAAGAAAAGGAAAGAGACTATAAAAGTAAATCTGCTTTATTAGATGTTCCTAAACCAGATATTTCTTCTGAGACTGAAGAATTAAAAAATATTATAAAACAGAGAAAGGATACTTTAAAATCTGTAATTAAAGACTATTTAAATAACAGTATACCAGATCCTAAATCTATATACTTTCCTAAGGACAAAGATAAATTAAAAATAGACATTCCTGGTATAATAAAATCTCTTAGGATATTAAAAGAAATGAGAGCAAGTCTAGTTCCGGTTGATTGTCCTGATTTTATAAATTTCAAAGATGAGATGAGGGAGGTTTTAAAACTTATGCGTATAGTTTGTCCTCCTAAATACTTTTTAGAGAACTTTGAAGTAGCTAATTCTAGCAAAATATTCATGAGAAAGGATAAGGATCCGAGACTTATGACTGATGATGAATTTAGTGATTTAGTAAAGCAGATAAGAGGTGTATCTCTTGTAATAACGAAAGTTATTCTTTGGGGAAATAAATTTTCAGTAATAAAGAAAGTAAGAGAGGGAGCTTTCTCGCCTATTGAAAATAGCGAATATGAAGGTGTTTTTAAATTTCCGGAAATAAAAATAACAAATTCAGCTCCTAAAGCTCTTAAGTTTTTAAGAAAGAAAAATCCTATAATAGAGGCTATTAAAATAAGGATAATGGACGGATTATCTAAAATAGAATATAGCCCGGAGGATTTCTCTAGATATGTTAGATATGAAGGTGAAAATCCTATACTAGTTATAAGGGTTAAGGATTTAAAGAAATTAGTTTCTAAAAAATTAGGATTGAGTAGGATAGGTCCTTTTGATCCAATTAGACCATTAGACGAAGAAGAACCATTAATATCTAGTTTTCCTTATCCCAAAGGACCTTTATCTTGTCTAGGATCACTTAACGGTGGATTTGGTAATGCGGTAGCTGCTTTCGAGCTTCCTACTGTTTTTCCTTTGAAACAGGATCAGCTAACACAAACTCCTGGGCTAGGAGGTATTATACAGGTTACTATTCCTGGATCTAAAGTAAAATCCTTTCTAATTGAATCTTTAATTAAGTCTTTAGACTCCGGAGCTCTTGAAGCTGCTTTCCCTGAGATAAATGATGTAAATTCTCCTAAGTTTTTAAATTTAGATCCTAATGATATACAAAAATTAAGTAAAACATTAGTTACTAATTTAATAAATCCAGAATCCCCTGATATACCTCCTTTCTTAAATGTATTAAAGACTCCTGTGTTTCCGCCCGCAAGACCAACTGATATGATAGAGCAGGCTTTAATAGGATTAGGAGCACCTCCTCCTGCTAGGATAGTCTATAGTTTGTTCTGGGAATACTTTAAAAGCCTACCAAAAACACCGCTAGGGGATAAAATAGTTCTTCCTAAAATTAGTGCTTCATCCGAATTACTAGCCAGAATACCTTGGCCTCTTGCGGTTCTTATAGGTAGAAACGTTTTAAATATATTAAACCCTATAGCAATGAATGACGATCATCCTGTATGGAGAAGAATGAGTTTAAAGAATACATACTATGTTGTTTATATAGATGAATTTTTAAGAAGTGCAGCGGATGTTTCTGGATTGTTTAAGTTCTTTCTTGGATCTGCAGATCCGGTATATCCTATACCAGAACTCCCTTCTGAACTTAAAAAAGCTTTTAATATAAAAAAATATTAATTTCTTGGAAATTTTAATGCAATTTTACACTACAAACAAAGATAAACCCAAATAACATGAAAAACAAAAATTTTAGTTCCTTCGATTATGATACAGCTGAAAGAGAAAGACTCGAAGCTATTTATAGTGGAACCTTTCCGGAGGAAAATAAAAAAATAACAGGAAAGGACATACAGAACAATTCTTCTGAAAGAATAACAGTAACATCGATTGATTTCGAAAAAGGAGTTGCCCTAGGCGAGACATCCTTTGGACAAACAATTATAATTGATACGAAGAAGGAAGAAAAAAATATGAGAAAGCTAGGATATCCTTCTATAGAAATAAGTGAAGGACAAGTACTAGATGTTGTTATACAAAAAGATTCTTCTGGTTCTTTTAATGGATCTGTTTCTGCTGGATATGAAAAAGCACTTAAGAGTGAGCTTCATAGATCTATTAAAGATGAGGATTGTGCATTTAAAGTTAAAGTTAAGAATGTTTGTAACGGTGGATTCATGGTTGATCTATCAGGAATCGAATGCTTCCTACCTGGAAGTCTTGCTGCAGCAAACAGAATTATGAACTTTGCAGACTACGTAGGTAAAGAATTAACCGTAATGGTTGAAATCTATGATCAGAAGAGAGATATTTTTGTTGTATCGTTCAAAAAATATCTTAGAAAAATTATTGATAGAGAGGTTCAAAATCTTTCATTTGCTACTAAATACCAAGGAACAGTTACTGGATTATCCAATAATGGTGTATTTGTTGAATGGGATGAGATCTATACAGGAATAATCTCTATTGATGATTCTAACCGCGGATCACTAGAAAAATACCAAGCAGGTGATACTGTTGAGTTCTATGTAATTGATATAAAAAATCCACAAAGAATTAATTTATCAGTTTCAGAGCCAAATGAAAAAATGAAAGCTGTCCAAGAAATGAAGGATAGTTCTTCCGAAGTTTTAGGGGAAAATACCGATTTGAAAATATATAAAGGAGAGGTTACTAAAATTAAAACTTTCGGTATTTTCGTAAAAATGGAAAACGGATTGAACGGCCTTATCGAAAAAGAGAAATTAGTAAGTTCTATTAAAGAATATGAGGTTGGGCAATCGGTTGATTTCTCGATCTTGAGCGTGGATAGTTCCTCACTCAAAATACAATTAATAGAGAAATAAAAATTGGCTAATTTACTTACTAATGATTTTTTCTACTCTTCTAAATTGGGTTTCGAATTTGAGTTTTATAGCAACTTAAATAGAAATGAGATTGCCAATGAATTAGGAAAAGTATTAGGAAAAAAGGTATTACTTTTTAATAAATATCACTCTAATTTTAAACCTACCAAGGACATTTTTAAGTTAGAGCCGGATTACTCAGGAGGATCCAAGATGGTTGAATTCATCACGGGTCCTCTTCCTTATTTTGAGGCCATAGTAATACTAATTAAGACTTTAAAATGGATAGACGAAAATGGATACACAGATAAAAAATGTGCTTTCCAATTTGGTGTGAGTATCGATACTTCAATTTATCCTGAAGTTCCTCCTATGGGACAAATAAACACCCTCAAATATATTCTTGGATTTGATGAGAACTTCATATATAAAAGATTCCCAGAGAGAATGGGATCACTATATGCTAAATCAATTAAAAGAATATTACCTATTAATAAATTTGTAGATCCTACTAACATTTCATTTATAGATAAGAATCTATTTGAAGTACCACTAGAAAAAAACATGGGAATTAATTTTCTAAAACTCCCTGAGGGGTATTTTGAAGTTAGATATCTAGGGGGTAAAGATTATCAAAAAAGATATACTGCGATAAAAGAAATAATTGATCATATAATCACTTATACTGTTGGTGTCTTAAGATACAATAACGGATTCACTGAAAATGACTTAAAAGTGTTAAGAATGTTCTTAAATGAGATTTATAAGAACTCTTCAACCTTTATAGATCCTGATACTTTTCAGAAGAACTATCCTCATATGAATATAATGGTGGATCTTAGATCGGATCCTCAGATATTAAGATCTTTCTTTATTAATATCAGAGAAGTTCTTTATGATTTAATAGTAGAGAATAATATTAAAGAGGGAGTAATAAATTACGATAGCTCTCTAGGTAAATTCCAGCTTAAGGATATAAAAACAACTAGAGCTTATTTACTTAAAGATTATGATATACTTGAGGGAGAAATCTCAGGTAATGTATTAAATTGTAGGATGTTCAATTGTAAATTAAACGATTCTACTATAGAAGAATGTGATCTTATAACTAATAACGAAATAAACAGATCTAAGATAATGATATCAGATCTTTATTTTACTAATTCCGTACATGACAGCTATATTGATAATAAAGACAAAGAAATAAACTGTGAGGTATTTGGAGGCATAATAAGATCTGGATTCATAGGAAAATTAGCTACGATATCACCAGAAACTGAGGTTGTTAAGGATGCTGAGGACGATAAGAAGTTAAAGGGTAGTTTAAAAAAGAGACAGTTTCCTAATAGGAATGAGGGAGATCAACCTTCACAACCTACTAGATTCTCTGATAACAATTCTAAGCCTTCAGGTATACCTGGTATAAACTTCAAATCAAATAATTAAATTGGTATGACAGAAGCGGATCTAATACAGGAAATAAGAGACGATATATCTCATTCTTGTGCCTTACCTTATAACCTAAATGAGCAGGAGATAAAAAGGATCATAAAAAGAGCCAGAGCTTATTTTTATGATAATTATCAATATGCAGTAGAGGATAGAATATTTGTTTTAGGAAGAGAATTATTTTCAACTCCTGCATTTAGAGCGACTAGACAAATACAACTTCCTCAATGTGTTAGATCTATATATGAAGTTAGAGAGGTAAACGGATCTGGACTAATAGGCACACCAGATAAAGACTTTGGCGATTCTAAGTTATTAGGATCGGAGCTTATGCTTTCTCCTTTTGCTGGTGATAACTTGGTTTATAGAACGGTTCTTTATTCTTTCTTTGATCTTGCTAAAGCATATTTATTAGAGACTTATGCTTTTAATTACAATAAAAATACTAAGAGACTTACAATACTTGGTAGAGATCCTAATAGAACATATCAAACTGACGGAGGAAGCTCGTCTACTCTATTCACTGGTACGGATGTAGGAGTTAGAGCTTATATAGATATACCAGAAGAAAACCTATACGATGATGAGCTATTTGTTAGATTCTGTCTAGCAGAAGCTAAAATAAACATTGGTAGATTGCTAGGAACATTCGAATATAATCTTCCTGGTGGTGTAAGAGTTAACTATAATAATATACAAACTCTAGGAACCACTGAAAAACAGGAGATTATACAAATGATAAAAGACGAGAACACACCTTCATACTTCTTGCAGTGGAATTAATTTATTGTGTTATTAATCCTTGGAATATATAGAACAAGATGGCAAGATATTCTGAAATTTATCCAAGGAATCCTGATGATCCAAATTACAAAGAGGGACTTTTACATACCGACGACCAAGTAGAAATACTTATTGGTATGATTAAGAATTGTATGCTTACTAGTCCAGGTGAGGTTTTAGGAGATCCTTATTTCGGTATAGATCTGGAGGGCCTTATTTTTGATCTAGAGGTAGATCAGAACACTTTGACAAGGGCGATAGACTTACATTTGCTTACATATGTTCCTTTAGCATATTCTACATTTAATGTAGAATTCCAGGTAGGTTTTATACAAGGAGAAACTAGGGATGCTTGTGTTATAGATTTTGCAATAAAAGGAAACCCTATATTAGGAATTAAAATATTATAAAGATGGATTTATTATCAAAGAATAGAGCAAAAATATCAGATCTAATATCTCAAACTTTTGAGCTAATACAAGCAAGATATGGAATGTCAAATCAGTTATTTACTGTTGCATCTGTATGGGGACAAATAATATTTGTACTAGACAACCTTTCGCAGTTTGTATTATTTTTTATTGAGGATTCTATAACTGAATTAAACATAAATACTGCTACACGAGAATCTTCCATATATGGTTTAGCTACCTTAGCAGGACATAATCCAACCAGAAATATATCTGCTAAAGGAGAGGTCACAATTAAATGGAACGGAAAAAATATAGAATCAATTGGAGGAAGCGCGGTATTAATACCAAAAAACTCCCAAATAAAATGTGTAAATAATGGTAAAACTTATTTATTAAAATTTCCTCAAGAATATACGAGGTTAAATCTAGACGGTACTTCTAAATTGATATGTTCAATAATGGAAGGTACACTTTCTACTAATATTTATACAGGAGGAGGTAATTTTTTACAAAGTTTTAATATATCATCTAGGGGTACTTCTGGTATAGAAAATTTCGAAGTGTATGTTAAAGTTAACGGAGTAGAATGGAAAAGATATGATTCTTTATACGATATCCCTAGAAATGGATTGGGATATATTGTAAGAAGCTCTCTTGTTTCTGGTGTAGATATATTCTTTGGAAATAGAGATTTTGGATTGCCTCCTGCTGCTGGTTCAAATATAGAGGTTACTTATTTAGAATCATCAGGTACTAACGGAAATTTGTTTTTAGATGATTCCGCTCAAGCAATATTTAATTTCGATTCTGAGGGTACAGATTTATTCGGTAATACAGTTAGCTTATCAGAGATTCTTCAGGTATCTTGTACGATAGCTCCTCAAATGGGTGCTAATCAAGAATCCGTTGATTTAACAAGATTAATAGCTCCTAAAACATCTAGGAGTTTTGTTTTGGCTAATCCAACTAATTATATAACATTCTTTGAAAAATTTGGACAGTTCTCTATAATAGAAGCTTTTACAACTTTTGATGACCAATATATTGATGATGATAATATTATTTATTTAATTCTTGTACCAGATATCCAGTTAACTTTAAAAAGTAATGAAACATATTTCGATATTCCGGTTTCAAGATTTAAACTTACCCAACCTCAGAGGGATAGGATATATCAATTATTAGACGAGAGTGGACAGAAAATAGTTACCACAGAGGTTAAGATATTAGATCCTGTTATAAAAAGGTATGTGGTAAATATAGCTTTAACTATGTTCGAAGGAAACGACCCGGATACATTAAAAACAACTATAACAAATACACTGAGTGATTATTTCCTTAACATCAGAAGAAGGGATAAAATACCTAGATCTGATTTAATCGCTGCTATTGAAGAAATAGAAGGAGTTGACTCAGTATCTCTTTATTTTGTTGGCGAGGAAAACGAAGCAGCAAAAGCTCAAAATCCTAATTCCCCTGAAATAGGATTCGATGAATTCGGAGATATAGTAATAGGTAAGGATGAGATAGTAATTATATCAGGGGGATGGGAAGATAGAAACGGTATATTTTACGATCTAGGTTCAGGAACGGAAACACTTTCTTCTATAAATATAGATATTAGAGCGATTGTTCCTTATACTTATAACTCAAGAGTAAATGGATTATTAAAGAGTTCTTTAAAAACAGGTAATTAAGATGGAAAAGAAAAGCTGGTATGAATTTATAAATTCTCAAAATGACGTTAGATCTAACGTTGGTTTTGATTATGAAAATAAGATATTTGAAAATACTCTTTCAAATCCTATATTACAAGGTGATGCCAATAGAATGGATATATTAGCTAGTATCGAGAGGGTAGTTTACTATTGGTTTGAAACTGCTAAGTATATAAAGAACTATATTAATTATACAGTTCCTAAGAACAATAAATACGTGAGATAGAATGACTCTTCAAAATCTTTTATTCTTTGATAAAAAAGGAGACCAATATATTTTTAAATGGAATGGAAATTATTGGGAAGGCTCGGTTCTTTTTCCTGTAGTTTCCGAAAAACTATTCGAGGTGCAACACATCTTCGTAATAGAAAAATTTTTAAATACTTCAGCTGAGATAGAATATGGGTTTCCACATTCATACGGTACAAGTCCAGGAACACCAGTGTGGAGAACAAGGTGGGAATCAAATTATGACGGGAAAACCGATGTATCTAATATAATATATACTTATGAATTAGGTGTAGACGGGGAATTAGATTCACCGGTTCTAGTTAAGACAAATAGCGTAGAATTTTATCCTGAGGTAGTTCCAGGAGACATGGTAGATTCTCCTAGTGGTATTGTAGTTACCAGTGATATTAATTCTTCTTCGATGCAGATTAATATAGCATTGAACTCTGAAAACGAAGGGATATACGATAGAACTTTTATATTAGAGGATTATACAGATCCAAACAATCCTATTACTATTTTAAAAGTAGGATTCCATGGTGAAGTAGAAGGAGAAGACAGTAGACTCTCAGTATTATTAGGAAACTTTGGTAGAGAATTTAATCCCTCTGACGCTTTAATAGTAAGAGAAGGTGATATCAAAGAAGAATTTCCTGATTATGAAATAATCAACAAGAAAAGAAAAGAGTTATTACTTGCAGGAGAGAGCATATTTCCATATTTAGGATCTTATAAATCTCTATTTAATGCTATAAAATTCTTTGGATATTATGATTTAAGGGTTAAAGAATATTGGCTTAATATTAAAAAAGATGATGCTGACACTTTAACACCATTACAACAGAATCAAAAGATATTAAATCAATTAAGTCAGCCTAATATCGAGGGTCAAAGTAAATTGGAACTTATAAGTAGTTTAATAAAAGACGAAAATGAGGGTAAATTTAAACAAGTAGAAATATACGGGAAAAGAAAAGACGGGACATTCGGATTGAAAAAACAATTCGAACAATTATTTCCATCTAAGTCTTTTAAAAAGACCGCTTTATTCGGTCTTTTCTATGATATAAATAGGGTGGTAGAAGATCAGGACGAGGATCAATATGGATATCCTATAGTTGAAGATTCTTTTGCTTTTAGTCCTGAAGAAGTCCTTATAAAACTTTTTGGATTAAAAGAGAGATTAAAAAGGGATTACCTTCCACTTAATGCTAGAATAATTGATATTACAGGTGAGGGTGTATATTTTAATATCTATAAAACAAGAGGGTGGACAGACCAGGTAGATATAAGTGAAATAAAAGGTGGAATAAAAGTAGACTTTACTGTATTTCCTGAAAATGGATACGTTGAAGATCTTAGACCTTTTTATACTAAACCAAATCAATCTGGTATATTATATCCAGCAGTAAATGGCGCGGAGCCAGGAATAAGCTATTATGGAAACACAGTGGACCCTTATTCTTATTTTCAAGAGTACCCAATATCTACTATTCCTACGTGGGAGACTGCTATACAATCTTTCTATGACGATGTAAAAAGTGGTACAATGCCTAAATTTTTAGGTGATGGTGATTACGATTATCCTGGATATAAATTATTCTCAAATGGTACTGAATATGTATTCCCTGCGGGATGTCCAATAATAATTAAGGATAATACATTTACCCTTCCTTGGGACGATGTAAGTGCAACATGGAATTCTTTTGATACAACAGTAACTACCACACCATTACAAATAGCAAGTTACAACAGTACTACTGTAAGCAATCCTGGTACACCTCTTCAAACAGTTAATAGTACTAGCACTTTTACATTACCTACAACATTTCCATCGAATGTAACTATTAATATAGGTCCAGGGAATGATTGGTTTGATACAACATTTCCTGAGGTTATATTTGTTAGGGTAGAATCTGTAAGTTCTCCTGGAAATTTGGTTCTTGGGTATTGTAGTGCGGGAGATTATAATACTGTTACTGGGGATCTTTATATACAGATGATGTATACCAGAGGATCTGGTGAGTATTCAAACTGGAAAGTAACACCTACTAATTTAGGATTTAGCAGCTATACTTTTGAATATTACGAAAACTTCGTACAGTCTAATGGATTTTATTCTTGGGATAGGATACCTTATCTAGATTTCTATGAAATAGAATGGACCATATACAAGAATGACGATATTAGTCCCTACTTCTTCCAGATAAGAGGCGGATTACCAGATTTAGAGACATTAGTACATTTTGTTCCTTATGTGGGGGAATACAATATTAAATGTAGAGTTTGGGACACTCTAAATTCTATATCATTAGGAATAAAGAGATCCGTTTTAAAAGTTGATAAAAGATCTATAGAATTAAATACGATAACTAGATTTAGAGAATCTGAGATCTATGATTGGAATAATGTTCCTTTGAAATGGGAAAGTTACCCATCTCAATGGATTTTCCCAGTAGAAAATACAAATAAGATCTTAGATATTTCCGATATGATAGAAAATTATCCGGAGTATTCTAATAATTTTAATGAGGGACAACAGTGCGAGGTACTGGCTAAAGTTCCAGAGGTTAAAGCAACTATCGATTTTGAAATAGGCGTTAATCAAATAGATATTAACAACATTGTTAGTACCTATAACGGATCGGGTTATTCACTGGCTATCGTAACAACAAATACACCTCATGGATATTCTTCAGGTAATACTGTTTGGATATATGATTCTTTAGGATCTCCTTATGGTCAATACCCTATAACAGTAACTGGATCTAATACTTTTGAAATACCTGAGATAATTATTACTGCTATAACTGGTGGATACGTTTACGGATCCGGTAATGTTAAGATAACTGCGGATTCATTATTAATAGCTGATTGTAATTTTCAGGGAGATATAAACGCAACCTCCAGTTTAGTTTATAGTACAATAAATTCTTCTCCTTTAACTCCTAAGTATAAGGTTATAAATCTAATAGATTCTACAACCCCTGGATATAAGAAATTTACTTTACAGGCACCTAATAATAGTGGTTCTTTATGGAACGGCAAGATTCTTTCTATTCAAGTTACTGGATCTATTTTAAGTAATATAACAACCGGAACTTTCTCTGGTGGTGTAAACGAAACTGAAGAGTATTTAGAATACAATTTCAATACACTGCCTAAAAAAGAAATGAGATTCTGGGGAACTAAGAGTCTTTCTTGGGATACTTTTGAAGACTTTCAATTTGAAAAGGCTTATGCCCATACATGGGACATGTATGACTATCATAATGACTGGCTTGGTGGATTTGACCTTTATTCTCTTCAATACGGAGATCGAGTTAGAGTAACAGAAGATTCTTTAGGCCTAGTATTTGGCGAAACAGATTCACCTGGAAATAGTTATTTAGATTTAAGTGAAGCTGCTGATCAATTAAATGATTCTATTGACGATAATATAAAAAGATTTGATTATACTGTTAGAGGATTTTCCGAACTTCCAAATAACTTTTATATAAATAGTAATCCTATATCTCCAGATCTTAGTACTAATCCGGGTCCTAAAAATATAAACTCAACTTTCTTTAAAGTTCCTACACATTCTCCAGTTCTTTTCCAACCTACCGGTATAGCTTGGGACGCAGATGGTGATATTTGGGTTACTGGAGAAGATGTTATTAGATTCGATGGTGCTAATTACACAGTTTATGATTCCTCTAATAGCGTTATGCCTGGGCTTTCTATTCTTACTAATTGTATAAAGATAGACAGAAACGATGTTAAATGGATAGGAATAGAAAACAATTTAACTCCTCTTGTAAAAATAAACGAGAAAGATCCAACACAAAGCTTTGCATATTCGGTTAGCGATTTTGTAGATAACGGAGGAAACCCGGTTTCGCCTGTAATAGCCTCAAGTATACATGCAATTGAAATAAATCCGCAGACAGGAGATATCTTTGCTGCATTTGTTTGTAATGCTTCACCTTCATATGATGGACTCTTGTTCTATGATTCACATGCTAAATCATGGGGACTTTACACAACATTAAATTCCGAAATACCTTCCGATAATATTAGAGATCTTAGATTAGAATATTACGGAATTAATAAATGGTATTTGTGGATAGCAACAGATGCTGGACTATCTAGATTCGATGGGGTAGGATTTAAAAATTATACATCAACAAACTCAGGACTTCCTGATGATGATGTTTATTCTATAGAAATAGATAAATTAAAGCATAAATGGATAGGTACTGCATCTGGATTAGCATATTGGGATCATATAAGATGGGCAGTATGGAATTCGTCTACTAATCCTGAAATATCTTCAGGCATATTTGGTAATATAGTAGAAACAGGAAATGCTAATATATGGTTTACTATCGATCCTTCTTCCTCTCCTGGTGATACTGAATTATATTTCTTTGATGGATATTTCTTTACTAAGGTTTTATATAGGAATGACGGAACTACTTTGATTAATCCTTGTAATGTATTCCACGGAAAAACTATGCTTTCTGCTCCTTGGAAAACTATTAAAAATGGACAAACAACTTATCCTAAGAATTTAGTATTTGTTACTGATGACGGAGAGATAGGAAAGCTTGACTATGTTATACCACATATACACGCAACAGCTAAATCCCCTGGTACCGATGGATGGGATTTTGTCTATCACGAATCTTCTACCCCACTTCCTTCAGTTGAATATATTTACAATTCAGGAATCGGTATGTCCCAATTAGGATTTAGTTTTATAGTTGGTCCTTTTAATGACAATATAACTTTAAACTCAGATTACACAAGACCTGTAATGCCTAACGTAGACAGATACTCTTGGTATAAGCCGATTTGGCAGCGTTATAGCGTCGATCGTTTAAAAGATCAGTTTCCATCTTTAAATCCTGACGATGTCTTCTTATACGCTCCATTACGCGATATTATAAACGGTAAAGCAAACAAAGAACCGTATTGGAAAAATTCACAGATTGAAAGAATAGCACAGAAAAAATCTAGAGACCTATTTGATAATTTTGAATGGGTTATAACATTAGGTAACAGTAGTCCCGATCAAGGAGTTAAGGTTACTGTAGATAATGAGGGAGATATTATAGCTATCGGTGATTTTACAGGTACTATATTTATGGGTGAGGTAAACAATATCGGATCTCAGGATATTTATTTAAATAGCCCAGATCAAGGTGTTTATATTGCTAAATATAATAAAGGAGGAGTTATACAATGGGCTACTTCTATATCTTCTGCATCCCCTCAAGGTCCAATATATGCTAGATCTGTTATAACTGATTCTAATGGAAATATCTATGTAGCTTGTGATAATAACCTTTCAGGATTTATAGAAATAAACAAATATAATTCTGATGGTATTTTATTAAACACTATAAGCGTACCTATTACACCAGATCAATTCCTCGGGGATATAAAAGTGGATAAGTATGAGAATATTTATATATGTGGATCTTTTGAAGGAAATCTTACATTAGGATTATATAATCTCTCATCAGTTGGACAGGATTCTGCTTTTATTGCAAAAATAGATCCATCATTAACTTTTGTTTGGGCTAAACAATTAACAACTACTACATATTCTAAAGCTTACGAATTAGCGGTTCTGAAGGAGGAATATTTATATTTAACAGGAGTTTTTGATACACAGATTGATCTTGGCCCTATAACACTGAATGGTGTAGGAAATCCTGATATGTTTGTAGCTAAATTCTCCACTGGGGATGGATCATGTTTATGGGCAGATAGCTTTGCATACGACTCCTCTACATCTTTTGGTTCGACTTCTATATGTATAGATCCTAAAGGACATGTTTTGGTTACTGGATCATATGAAGGAACTATAGAAATAGAGGGAGAAAAAATATCATCTTTCCCTGGAACAACCGATATATTTGTACTTAAACTTCTTTCTACTGGAAAATTAATGTGGCTGAAAATGTGTGGAGGACAAGGAGGAGATACCTCTCATGATATAGAAAGTGATTCAGAGGAGAATGTTTATATAACTGGATCTTATACTTCACCAGCATATTTTTCACCCGATGAAATAGAATCTAGAGGAGGAACAGACATATATTTAACTAAGTTCAATAAAGATGGATTATTAGTTGATATAGTTACTGCAGGAGGATTAAACAATGACTCTGGAGCGGATTTAGTATTAGATAGTGAGGAGAATCTTTATATAACTGGATATTTTGAGGGTGAATCCGATTTTTCTCCTTACGTTGTGCTTTCCCCTCCTGGAGGATCTTTAGATGCTTTCTTAGGGAAAATACCTAAGCAAAGATTCCAAAGCGGATTAAAGATAGGTGGAGTTCAATCGTGGTTAGGATCTCATTCGTGGTCTTGGAAGGAAGAAAAAATATACAATAAGGAATTTGAAATTCCTTTAGCTACAACTATATTTATAAATCCGATAGATTCGTTAATTCCTGGAAAAAAGAATCATATATGGACTCTTATAGATACAGAGACAGGAGAAACCATAGTAAAAATAAGGAAAACCCCATACTTTATATGGACTTTCTTAAAACCTGGATTCTATACCATATCATGTGAACTACAAGATGCTAATGGAAACATATATGAAACTGAGCATAAAGGTATGATAAGAGTAATAGATCATAAAGAAGCTTTTGCAGGGGATCTAAAACCAGAGGTTGTAAATCCTGATGATTACTTATTAAGAACTATCTACTACGATAGGAAGGAATTAGGATTCCCGCCTTTATCTAGATTTCAAATAGATTAAACTACTAATCTTAAGTAGTGTATTCTCTATAAACATCTAATATATCTGGAACTATAGGATGTCTATGGTTTTTCTTTAATGTTATAACCTTAACTCCTGGAACTCTTGCTGATAATGTGTTCATAAAATCAAGCCCAGATTCTTTCTTGTTTTTTAAATCTATCTGAGATGTGTCACCACATATCATTATTTTAGATCCTATACCAAGTCTTCCTAGAACCATTTCCATCTGACTCATAGTTACGTTTTGAGCTTCATCTACTATTACACAAGAATTAACTAATGTTCTACCTCTCATAAAAGGGAAAGGAAGTATCTCAATGATACCTTCACTCATTAATTTTTCTATTTTGGTTTTATCATAGACCATTTCTAAATTAGCATAAATAGGAGCTAACCACGGGTCCATTTTCTCTTTTAAATCTCCTGGAAGAAATCCTATATCTTCCTTTGCAACAGTTGGTCTAGTAATAACTAGCTTTTCTATTTCTCTATTGAATAGCATATCCAAAGCTATCTGGACTGCTAATAGAGTTTTACCCGATCCTGCTGCTCCTTTTAGAACATTAACCGGATTTTCCAATATGATTGCTTTAGCATCTTTTTGTTCCTCGTTTAAATTGATTTTGAATTTAATGGGATTTTTCGGCTTTCTTTTCTGAGTCCAATTGCTTCCTGTCATAAGATTTTTTTTATTTTGAGAAACATATTCGATGTTTCTCAGTTTAATAATTAGCCTGTCTTTTCTTAAAGTAATAAATACAGGATATATATCAAAAAAAGAAAAATCAAATGGCAATAACAATTACCGAAATCCTTGGAACGGATTCTATTTCAGGATCAAGATTAACTATTAATGCTAACTTTTTGCTATTAGAGAACGCTTACAACGATTTAGAGAACACTTTTAATATTAATGTGTTAACTGGATCATTGGACGTTTCTAGTGCATCCAGTGGGCAAATAAAATCTAAATCTCTTTTAAGTAACAGCTTGGTGATGCCAGCTTCTGGAGCTCCTACGATTCAGATATACGGAACTGGAGCAAGCGGAGGATCTATTATATTTACAAATACTGTTGCTGGAGCTACTGGTATTTTTTCAAATGTTCTTCAAGCTAATGCACTTTCTGCTTCTGGATCAGCAACTTTTGGAGCAACTGCAACTTTCCAAAGCGTTCTTAATGTAGAGGGAAGAGTAAGTATAGGAGCTTCTGGTAATTTTGTCAATACAAATAGAAAGGCTATAGTAGGTTCTACCACAGCTTTTCCTCCTGCTCCTGGAGCAGGTGTTACTGGAACATATTCCACACCTTATCAATTAAATTTAACTGAGAATGTTATCTATATACAATCAGACTATGTTTCAAGTGCGCCGGCTGATGCTGGATTCGCCACTGGATTTTTCTTTTATGCAACAACAGGCTCTGGAGCAACTGCTTCTACTATCCCTGCAGGTTACACAGTAACGCTAATTGATACTGCTACTACTGCAGGATTAATAGCTACAGGAGTAACTGGACCCGGTGGATCCGAATACTACACAGGATTCTCAACTGGTGATGCTTCATATTCTAATCCTTCTATACAAACACCAGGAAATCAATACAAGTCCTCGATTACTATTATGTGGGAGCCAAGAATTGATCAAGGAGCTTCAACACAAAAAGGATCTTGGGTGGTTGTAAACGATACTCAAGGATTCACATACTAATTAAGTATTAATAAATGGCAAAGACACCTTATATAAGACCCATAGCAGTACAGGGAGGTACATTTTACACATTTTCTTCTGCTGCGGAAGATTTATCTTTAACCTTTAATAATTCATTAAAGAAATTTACATTTTCTAAGTATGCTTTATTAAAGCTTCCTGAGTTTGGTTCTCCATCATATGGTGAAAATACGTTACAGTTTAATGCTATTGATACTACTTTCTTAGATGCTGCTTATGGAGATTTCATACTTACAAATCCTAATAATTTAAGTCCTTCACCAGAGATATCTTTTCAGAACTATTGTTTAAATTTAGAATCTACTATTATATCTGATCCTAACTATAATCAGGATTTGAAAAGAAATGTTTCCGAGAGAGTTTTTTGGAAGTGGGTTAAAGAATTAGGAGGTGTTAGATATAGAGCAGCAAATACAAATGAAGTAGTTGCTTCGCTAAATCAAACATTAACAACAACAAAAGACGGATATCCATATTCAGATAAAAGATGGGTAGAGGAGGATACGCTTTTAACTGGTAATGGAAGTCCTAATCCAAGATACGAAAGAATAGTTCAGTATATCGGTGATATAGACGTTGTAAATTCTGTACAAAATTCAGATAACGCATATTCTGAAGTTTATATACACATCCCTACTGGAGATGGCGGTACTCCTTATGTTTTATTTAAAACTGTAGCAGATGAGAACTACTACCCAGATAGAACGTTTACCCACTTACCTCCAGATCCTACTGACACTGAATATCTACAAGGAAGAGATTCTGCTTCGGGATTATATGGACCAAACGGACTTCCTAAATTGGCAATATTTGATCAAGACGTTTTAGGAGAGCCTGGAGTTAGTGGAACTTCTGCAACAGGATCTTTCACCAATAACTGGTATTCCCCAAGAGATGAAGCTAACTCATATTTTACAGAAGCTACCTTTTTTGATAGCAGCAATTTAGAAATAGAAAAATATGTATCTACATCTGGTCCTAGTAGTTATTCAGTAACTTACAACAGGAGTAATCTTGATGGGGTTCAAATAGATTTTGATCCTGCTTCTTATAAAGCTATTCAAAATTATGTTGGTATTTCAACTATAGAGGAATGGAACGGTACGCCTGTTACTACTTCATTTGAATTTAATGCAGTTTTAGTTTATTACGATGTTTATGATCCTAATAACCCAACAGATTCTGAAACAAATTTATATGGGATTCTTTTCTTAAATGATCCAGAACCCGTTTCAACTAATGCTGCTAAATTACCGACTTTTAAGAAATTTAAACCTGATCCAATTACCAAACTTAATGGTAACTCTTATGGATTTAAAATAAATTTAAAGTTCGATACTGACGTAGAAAGTACAGGAGTAGAGCAAGCGATAAACGATTATTCTTCCTTCTCTCTTTCTATATTCATGGATGCTGCTACTGTCCTTCAAGACGCTGCTAAAAATCTTAACGATAGAACGTTACAGATAGCTGCTATGCAGGAAGAGATTAATTATCTTAAAGATCTAATAATAAACACTGACGATAGTACAGAGATAAAAGCAAGATTAGATGTAGTAGAAGCTTCTTTACAAGCAAATCAGGCTCTTTTTGATAACACTCAAGATATACTAAGTCTTATCGAAAGTAACAGTGATACGATTAATAATATATTACAGAATCAGACTTCTATTAATATGTCATACAATCTTGATTTATTAAAAGATGGTGACGGAACATCTGTAGATAGAAGCACTCCTAATATATTAAAAGTTAATGTAACTCAGCAAGACTATAACATATCTGGTAATTCTTTATTTACTATAAATCCTGTAGCTGGTAACACGGTGCCTCTTTCAATTTATACTAATTATTTAAAGCATAAAAATAATGGTATCTCTATAACAGCAAACAATGATATTGTTATAAAAATAGACGATAGTATAAATAAATGGCAAAAAGGACAGGTACTAAGACTCGTTATTGGAGACGAGATCGATTTAGGTAATTATTCACTAGTTATATTAACTGATGCTCTAGGAGAGTTTCCAAAAGATGCTCCTTCAGGAGTTCCTTATTCTTCTGTTGTTGCAGGATTTTTAAATGTACAGTTCTCTGGATCTGGATATAAACCTATATTTGATATAGTTTGTATAGATGCTAAAAACCTAATATTTGAAGTTGATCAAATAAAATAAAAAAAAATGTCGAATACTAAAAATTCATTTTCATCACTAATAGCGCAATTCCTTAGACTTCAAAAGAATTCTTTGGAGATTATAAATAAGCTAAATGATGTTACAACATCATCTAAAGATTCAGTTGAGATTGAATTCTTAATGGATGATAACACTTCAGAAAATATACAGGTTCCTTCCTTTGGCTTTTTAAAAACTGAGATCAATAGATTAGATGAAAATATAAAAGCATTATCAGGATTAGAAGACAATAAAGCTAATGTTAGAAATGCTGATGGTACTGTTGCTAAAATATATCAAGCTAAAACTTTAAAAGATCCTTCATCTCCTTCTAGCTTGCAGGTTCCTGGAACTTTCCAAGCTAGAAACAATTGGTTTTTTGAATCTTTCTTAAATCCTCTTCTTTATATAGAAATTGATGTAGAGAACCAAATACCAGAAAATTCAGAAAGTGTTTATGTAAAAAGAATTATTGCTAATACACAATCAGATGTACAAAAGCAATACTTCGATAACAACCTTAAAGGAAGAAATGATATTACAGATGCTGACTTTATAGCTTCTTTAGAAAGCCAAGGGATTCAATATTTTGTTGATGAGCAAATAAACAGTCTAGATCTAAGAACAATAAGATATACAGGATCTTTTGGGGTTTTAAGAATATTTGATGAGGAAGTACAAACAACAGTAAACGGTGTAACAACAACTAATACTGTTAGAAAATATAAACTCAACACATTAAAATATAATGATGTTCTTTCTGATACTGAAAATTCTAGAACGTTAACAAAGGGTGATCTTTTAATAACAAACGGGGGTACTAAATACGAAATAACCGCTATTGATATTACAAACCAGACAATAGTATTAAAAAGATTATTCGGGTTTGAAGCAATACAACTAGGCGATTCATCTTTAACAATATATTCAAACGTTCTATCTAACAGACAAGTAGAAGTAAATGTTGGATTTGATGAGAGACAAGGTGTATTTATCAAATCAATCGACGGTGATTTTAATGTAGCTTCTAGCAAATATAGCCCGGGTATTTGTTTCTGGTCTAATGAATTACAAATAACAACATCCGATGGTGTAAAAACATTAGAGGCATTTTACAATTCACAAGTTTCGGATTTTGGTAAAATATTTATAGCTTCTGCAAAAGATAATACTATTCCTGCTATATACGGACAAACACCTTCTGCTCCAGTGGTTTCTCCTGGTAATTTTAAGGTAGTAAGAGTAAATTCACAGATTACTAATTCTAAGGAAAGCGTTTCTTTTAAAGACAAGATAAAAATAAAGAACACCCTTAAGAATGAGATAGATTCTATCGATAGAGCTATAGATCAAACTAGGAAACAAATATCTGAGTTAACTACTACTTCTGCAGGAAGCACTCCAACAGCAGAATACAAAAAACTTAATGATAAAATAAGTTCACTTACTAAGGATAAGGCATCTAAAACTGAATTGGTCTCTACTACGATATCTGAGATAAACAATTTAATTATAACCGTTCCTGAAATCACAGAATCTCCTAAATACAGAGTAAGAGGATTCTGGCCTATACCTGAGCCTATAATCGATCCTAAAACAGGAGAGCAAAATATAGTTCAATTTAATGTAAGATATAGATATCTTTCCACTACTGGAAATCCTAACGGGGTAGATCAGATTGATTATATCGATAATAATGGAGTTGCAAAAACTGGACAGTTTACTAACTGGACTCAATTTAAAAGCGACGTAAGAAAGAAAATATATGACATTAATACTGGAACATATGTTTGGCAAATAGAAGACGTTAGTGATGCTAATACGGTAAATATAAACCAGTTAGATATTCCTATTACAAAAGGAGAGAAGGTAGAAATACAGGTACAGTCTATATCTGAAGCTGGATGGCCAACTAATCCACTTACATCAGATTGGTCAACATCAGCGATAGTTGATTTTCCACCTGATCTTGTGGTTCAAGTTGACAATTCTGCTTTTGCAGTACAAAATAATACTGATACTGCTGTTGCTAGGGTTCAGAGTGATTTACAAGCTAAGGGATTAGATCAGCATTTATCTACACAGTTTACTTCAGGAGATAAATTTTTTGCACATAATTCATCTGTTATAGCATCTGGATTTTTTGATGCAACAGGTAAAGCATTAGATCTATTCCAGAAATTAACTCAAATTGATAATGAACTACAATCTCTAAGAGCTCTTATAGCTAAAGCAAAAGGAACCCTTGGAGTTTATTTAAGAAGTGGAAATACTTCTAATAAAGTAAATCCAGGAAGCACTGTAAACTTATTTGCTGGATACTATGATCAAATTATAGATCTATCGAATCCAAGTAATAAGGGTAAAATTGCTAGTACAGTTTATTATATAGAATTAAGAAACGAAGCAGCAACTCCTTTAGAACTTTCTTCTTTAATACCAGGAGGTCAGGGAGTAAAAGCACCCAATACTATTACAGGACAAGCAGATTACAACAACAATAGAAAGTATGGAAACACTCCTGTTCAGCTTTCTGGAATAGTTAGCGGAGATGTTAACGTTTCAAATCCTGGATCTTTCGTACAAGCTTCGGGGTATCAAAGTGCTAATGCTTATTCACAGTTCGTATATAACAGATACAAGAGCGTTGGATTAGATGAGAATCTTTATTTTGCTCCTCCTACTGCTCTGACGTGGAACCCTAATACAGGTAACACAGTTAACGGATCTCCTGTAAATAATGATGGTATAATTATGCCTTATGATCCTTCAGGATCTCCTATAGGAGCTGGACCTAATGCTAACGTTTGGATTGGAACTTATGCAGGTACAACTCCAAATGGTAATGGAAATCTTAATGAATTCTGTATACACATATCACATCCTGATATAAATGATGGTTCCGCTTCTCTTTTTGGATCTTTAGTTAGACCTTCGGTTTTACCTACTGGTCCTATGGAATATCCTTCATTTAGACACGCTTTAGGATTTGAAACTGATACTAATATTAATAGTACTATTCCAGGATTCCAGAGCGCTTCATATCAACAACTTGAATATTATTCAGCTAATCCTGCATCTTCCTTTGGTACTAACGATGACGCATATCCTAATAAATTAGGGTTTGTAGAATCCGACGAATTCTTATGTGGTAAATTTTCTTGCGGATCATATCTATTTTTAGCTCCTACTAATCATACTGCGGTACAGATAGAAGGATCTACACAATTAGCAAAAAAGACACTAGATTTTGGTCAGGAGAATGCTATAACGATACCACTTGTTTTTCAAATGAGAGCACAAGATAAGCTTGGATATGTTGGAGGATGGAGATCTGCAGGTAACCTAAAGAATATTACCTATACTAAGAAAATAGGAATAGATATACAGGTAAAGAATGAGGATCTTTTTTCTTTCGATGTTCTAGTAACAGGAAGTTACACTAAGACCTCATTAGTTTCACCAGCTTATTCTCAAAGTAAGAAAACAACTATCTAGTAAGTGGCAAGAAAAATAATTAAACAAAATTCGTCTTTCGGGGTTCTTAGAGCCAATCCGAAGATATCTGGAAATATAAAGATCACTGTAGATTCTAGTAGCGATATATGGCTTAATTCTATAGATTCTAATTCTGAGATGTCTAACAGTTATTATAAAGGATTTAGAATATCTCCAGAGACATCTTATGATAAGGATCTTTATAAATTTTTAAGAGAGGGTAAAACACCATCACAGTTTGTTTTCGGATTAATCGGAGAGGGAGATCCTGTTCAGAACCAAATAAAGGATCTATCTGATAGCTATAATTTCTTTTATAGCTCAGGAGTTTCTCCTTTAATATCTGATAAGTACAGTGAGGATTTTTCTTATTTAGCACCGCTTTGGCTTGGTGATGATATACCTGATCACTTTGTAATATTTAAACTTAATGATCCTATAGATTATTCATATAAGGTTCCTGTGGCCTCACTGGATGTTGGAAAAACATATAAGGTATTACAAGATATTACTGTAGATCCTCAGGATCCTGGTTATCTTCCATTTACTGTTACTTCTGGATCTCAAACATATGTAGACGGAAATGTATTTACTGCAACTACTTTTAATTTTACTGTAGTTCAGGGACAGGGATCTGTTATTCTTCTGGATCCCCTTTATAATATTGGTAATGTTGAAGACACAGAAAATCATTTTTACGATAAGATATTACCTAAATCTACAGTAGTAGCTAGTTTTGATTTAACTGCAGATTCTAATATAGGTAAGTATTTAAGAAAAATAAAAACAACCCCTGGATATACAGACAGCTTAATCGATGTAAGATTCGAGGATGATCAATTAACCACTTTTAATGGTGTTAATTATGAGGTTGGTATATTTGATAAGAGGGGTGATTTTTTAATCGATTATTACAAAAATCCAGAGACACAGATAGGATTTGAAGATTTTATAACTAATGGATTTAGTAATAATAGGGTAATAAGTTATAAGCTATTAAATCTTGAATTCTTATTTAATGATAATGATTCTTCAAACTACACTATAAACAGATATTTTGGACTTTATGTTAATTCCCCGGAGATAGCTAAGTTTAAATTAGACGGAAATGCACTTTATAGAAGTCAAGGAGAATCTGGAAACACACCAATTCCAGAAAAAAATAATAAGGGATATTACGATCAGGAGACTACATATTTTCAATATAATGATAATGGAGTTAGGCTTTATTTAGATCCTTCTAACATATCTGGTATAATACCAAATTCTGATGACGTAAATATAGTGGAGGAAACCAAACTTTTCTGGATAAAGGACAAGAAAGGTAACTTTCATTCTCTAAAAAGATCCGAAGGATATGGCACATCGTCTCCCGATCCAATATATTCTGTATATGGATTACCGGGATACGAGAACCAATTAGTGATACAGGATACTTCGATAGATTTATCATTATTTACTGGTAAGGATGTAGATACTAAAAAACAATATCCAGCAACAACAACAGGGGAAAAGGGAAGAGGATATAGTGTAATCAGAATAGGGAAAGAACTTAATAACTATAACGAGAATGCTTTTATATTCTATAACCCACTGGGATATCACGGGGTACCTGGAGCTAAATATGATATAATAAAAGCATCGGATCTTTCTTCCACTATTGATGAGTGGGGCCCAGGAAGTTTTTATGCTCAGGACGGAGTTTATTATTATCATCCTTTTGGTAGCAACGAGAAAATTGCGGAAGCTTTAACAGGAATATTTAATAGCTTCAATTATAACTCATTTGAATCATTTAATTCAGGAGACGAGGTTGTAATAAGAACCAATGCGACCGGAATTCAGGAAAACAATAAATATTATCTAGACTTTTTCCAAAACTTCTCGACACTTCAGAGAATGCCTGATTCGGAGAGAGGATCTGTTTTTATAAATGAAAAAGACTCTTGTGACATAAATCAGAGGCAATCTTTCTTAGGAGGTTCTAATTATGCTAATACTAGGGTTAAAGTTAAAATAGAGGATGCGAATAAAATAGAGATAGGTAAAACTTTTATAGAGACTGTAAAAAATACTTCTACCGATTCTTTTAGTAATTTACCAGAGTACTCAAATAAAGGTGCATCTATAGTAGTTGGTAAGTATAGGTTCGTAGATCAATATGCTAAAGACTCAAAAGGGGAAATAGTAGGGCTTAAAGATTTTGAAACACATGCAACACTCGAGATAGCTAATTTTACTGAATCGATAGCTTTTGGAACATCTGGAACAATATCTGCTTTCAATACTTATGATGCTACTTTAGGTATATTTTCTTTCTATGGATTAAGAGAAATTGATATGGACTTCTGGTACAGTCAGTATGGATATACGCCTACCAAAGAGTATTATAAACATTTAGATACACAACCAGACGGAACAACTAAAATAATACAAGGTAAAACTTACTTTGTATCATCGGGAGCTGTTATAGAATATAATTCTAATAATATAACAGGACCGGATTTCTTTGAGGGTGTACCAGGAGAGGATCAATATTTACTAGTTACTGCATCATCGACTGGAGAATCAAACGTATTCCCAACTTTATCTTCTAGAGGAAATGTAACAACTGGAGTTAATCCAAGTAATTTTGATTACTCATTTTATCCAGATCTTGATGCTTTCCCCGGATTTTATGGAATCCAAGGCCTAGAATACATAGACAATCAAATAGGAATTGATACAAAATATAAGCAATTAAATTTTGGTAAGCTAGATTCTGAATACGATTATACACAGGACAATTATAATCCTTCTTATGCAACAAATAGTAGAGTTAGTCCTTATATAACTAAATGGGTTTATAGAGGTGGAACTGATGTTAGAGGAAATGGATATAGATTAAATTCTAATATAGCTTTTAGTCCTTTAAACTTTTCTCCTAGCTTTTTTAGAAGAGCTCAGGATCCTCAGTATTTTACACATGAATGGTATCATTTACAAAAACCTCCATATTCTTTACCAGAGGAAAGTTTACATATAGATAAAAGTTACCTTGCTGATGAGATAAATTTAAATTATCTAAGTGATGCAAACCCTTCTTTAAGGGATTACTTTTTAGATTATTTTTCTATCGAGGGAGGAGATTTTGGTACTTACTATCCAGGAAGCGACACAATAAATGATATCGATCTTACTGAAAGATATTCAATATTTGATTTTAATAGCGGAAGTAAATTCTGTGAAACACTTTACAGAGGAGCTAAGATAAGAATAAAGAGAACATTTACTGACTACGCTCAAGGTGAATCCATAAATTATATAGAGGACGATAGATTCTACGATGATTATAAATTCTCATGTGTTATAGTTCCTATAAGAAATATAATTGATGAAATACAATCACCGGTTAAAGTTAAGATTGTAGAGAATAGGACATTTAAAAACATCACATTTTTAATTGAGGTTTTAATAGATGATTCGAGGGTTTTAAATTTCGAAGATATAAGTCCAGAAAAACAATATTTAGATCTTGATTATTTCCTTTTATATTCATTAAAGGATAAACTAGATAGCTCATATTTCCCAACTACTTCAAGTACTTGGCTTCCTTCTGGGTCCATAGAGCTTCCTATTGTTGGTGACATAAAATTATCATCTGCACTTAATATATCGTCAACACCTAATCCACAGGGTCTATTTTCTGCTGTAAATGGTGGAACGGTTGGTTCTGAGGGAGAAATTTATATAATACCTAATCCGGATTATGAGACAGACCTAAGAGATGAAATAAACTTCACGTATCTTCCTAGCGTAGTTCCTTCTTTATCTGGTCCTAACTCAACAAGTCCTGGATCTTTTTATGGAATTGCTGGACCTGCCCCTTACAATGGTTATACTCTACCTTTCCCTACTGGTGTGGGACAGGACGTAGTTAATTTTACAAATGTGATGACTACTGGTAATGTTTATATCTTTAATTTTAGCGATATAGGTGTACCTGGACCTGTAGATATACCTACAATAGCAAATTATTTTACAATAGCTAATACACCAATATATCAAAGACAAGGTGGTATATCATACTGGCAAAATATCTTAGAAAAAATATCTTTTGCTAATCTTTCTCTTTGGGTAAATACTGGATATCCTTATATAGATTATTTAACCTATGAATGGGACGAAACAACTAATACTACAAAATTATTAGAGGATCAATTTGTACTGGAATTTATAAGACCTTCATTCTTTGAGCAAGGTTCTGTTATCGTAACTAAAGAAATAACAGATAAACCACAAGAGCTTAATGTTTTTAATGTTGGATATGAAACCGAAGATATTAACGGGGAGAGTGAACTTTATAGGTATGGTGGAGAATACGTTCCTAGCTTTAGAGAGGTACTAAAATTTGAGAATGTTAAATATGATGCTCCAATATGGGTAATTCCAGAATCTAATACATTCTACGTAAAGGTTATCGAAAAAACAAGTGAATCCATAAATTATGATTTAGGATCTGTTTACTGCTTAGAAATAAATGACGTATCACAGGGTGAGATAAATTTGGTAAAAGGTATTACGTATTATTTTGACCTGAGTGACTCAAGCAATACTGGATATCAGCTTTATTTCTCAGAAGAAAAATTAGGTAATAATATATCATCGGATTCTTTATCACAGGGATATACTTTATTTGGAACCCCAGGAACACCAGGATCTTATATAGAATTAGTAGTTCCTTATGATTTTCCAGAAACTGTTTATTATGTAGCAGAAGGAGGAAAATATATGGGAGGAAATATCAGGATAATAGATTCTATAGAATATTCTTATTGTTCTTTCGGACCTTATAAAGATGGATTCGGGGTTTCTAAAAATGTTAATTACTATAAATATTCTCCTCAGTGGATATTTAGAATTGGACAAAATTCACCTTATAATCCAGTATATACTATAATAGGAGAAACACCAGTTGATAAGAGGAATCTTTCTATTTTTGAAAGTTCTTGGGATCCTGGATTTTATAGAGAATATTCAGGCCCAACCGGTTATACTAATCTACCAGGAACTAGAGTAATGAAGGAGCAGAGATCTTTCTTTGGTAGTAAATTTATGCAAACTCCAGATCTAATAAATTCACAGAAACAATTGGTTTATCAACAATCTCTAAAAGATGTATTAGATTTAAATTACAACAATTATCCTAACTATGAAATATTATGGGAAAATACACCGACTGAATTAAAAGGTGTTATATTAATGGATAGGGTATTGAATAGATATTTTTTAGAAGATGGAGGTAAACAATCGTTTAATAAATTTATCGTTCCTGAATTTGGGTTTGGAAGTACTTCTGATGTTGACGATGATTTTAAAGAATATATGACTCAGAATATAATTCCTATATTTCAGTCTAAATTAAACAAAGGATATCTTAAAAAAGTTCCTATCACTGCTAATCAGACACTAACTCCAGTGATTGGAGATCTAGCAGATTATCAGAAATTGATCAATGGTTATTTTAATTCAGATGAGATTAGATACACTAAAGTTAACGATCTGAGATATGAATTTAGAATACCTAAAGATCCTTCTTTTAACTATTCTGTTTGTTTTTCTTTAGATATAGGAAAAATTTAATAGAGGGATGAATTTTTGATATATAATACAACTATAATAAGCGATGCCACAGATTAATATATTAAACATTCTACAGGGAGACAACCAATCCACTATAGTTGACAAATTAAATTATAATTTTGATCAGATACTTAGTGCTGGTGGTGGACCTCAAGGAGCACAAGGACTAATAGGACCAACGGGGCCTATCGGACCTCAAGGACCACAGGGAGTTCAGGGAGCTCAAGGACCTTCTGGAACTAAATGGTTTGTTCAAGATGCACAACCAGCATCAGGAGGAATTACTGGATCAAATCCATGGACTTATCCAACCCTCGGAGACTATTGGTTAGATCCGGATTCAGCAAATCAGGATGTTTATGTATTTACTGCTACTGGATGGGTTAACACTGGATACGGATTAAATGCAGGAGACCTATTCCAAAAGATAACTCCTATAAATATAAATGGGGGTGCTACAGCCCAAGCTATTTTAATTGCTGGTGCTACCGCTGATGACAAAAGCTTAGTACTATCAGATTCTTCTGTTTCTGGATATACACCAGGAGGTACTGCTATAGATAATTTAAATTATGAAAATTCTAAATTAAAAATAGCAACTAAGGATGATCGAACTAAATTAATAAGTTTTGGTAGATCAACCTACGATGTAACTCCAGGGGGATCGGGTTCTTCTAGTAGTTCTTATAATCCATACTTTGCTTGGGATTTTTCTTTTAATCCCTCAGGAGCTTCTGGAGCAGGGGCAGGATTTTATGGAATTAATTTTACTAACCCTAAGGGATCTATAGGTATAGTATCTAATGGTGCAACTGCAGAATCTGGTATAAATCTTTCAAGTACAAGCGAGATATCTGCAGCATCTACTAATGATAATATACTACTTAAGACCACTTCGATTAATAAAGGTACTTTTGTAGATGCTAGTAGCAACGGAGGATTTTTTGAATTTTCTAATCAACCTTCAGGAACCCCTTCAAATTTATCTAATGCACCGATCTTTGCAAATTCTACCGGTTTAGGATTAGGTTTGGGTACTGGTCAGTTTAAACAATCTGGAGATGACTCGAGAAGGTTGGCAGTTAATGGAAACTTAAGCCTAGGAAAAACAGCTACAACACACACGGGAAATCTTTTTGTTGGTGATCCATCTGCACCTAATAATAATAAAGGTGTATTATTTGTAGAAGGACATTCGATGTTTGGGTACACAAATCCTACAGGAGATAATTCAGGAGGTATACAAACTACTGGACCTGCAGAAAGAAGCGGTACATATCCGCAGCTTTTCATTACCTCTCCTAATTACGGACCAGGAATTCAGGTAAAAAATAAGGGAGTCAATTACTCTCCAAGAACTGTTATAGGTGATGGAGTATTTGATGCTAATACACCTACTAACATAACCTCAGCAGGTACTGGTCCAGATATATCACAAGAATTTTTTGCTGGAACTGGATACAATTTTTCAGCTAACAAGGCATTGATAAGTTATCATCATAAGATAACAAACGTAACTAATACTGGTGTAACTGGTCCAGTTTTCTCTATTTCTACCTTTACTAATTCAGGTGTTTATAATCCTACTAGTACTGCTAGAAGAACCTTAATTCAAACCACCAATTCTAATAAGCTTTTAGAAATAATGGCTAATGGTACTGGTGGACCAAACGGAATAAACTTAGGAGTTTTAAGTCAGTCATTATTAAGTATAAATGGTCCTTCTGGATCAGCTACAGGAAGTGTTACTATTGGAGCTTCCGCATCGAATTTTCCTGGATATCCAGGAGGAAGTTTATCTCCGTTAGCTACTTTCCAATCTGGTGTAGCAAATCATAGTTTGGTTGTGACTGGAACTCAAACTATAGGAACTATTAGTCCCGAATGTTTATTTAATCCTATGGGGATTGACCAATCTTCTCCTGTAGCAGGTACCAGTCATTTAAAAATATATAGAAAATTACATACAACACAATCAACTAAAGGTGGAATTGTAAGAGGTGTAGGTCCTGAAATAAATAATTATCCTAATGGATTAGAAATAACTTCATATATTCCTTTTGCCCCTTCAACTCCTAGTGCAACTGCTAATAGATCTGTTGCAATAGCAGTAGGTGCTGGTAGTGAGATATACAATACAATAACTGGTGAAGATATTCCTATACCTACTACTGGATTTTTTGTTAGTGACACAGGACAGAATATAGGAGTTGGTCAATCTATTGATTACACTGCTGCTATAGGAGTATCGGGAGCTGGATCTGATGCAGCTATAAGTGCAAAGGGTGATATTAATGGGATAGGGGATCTTTCTATAAGTGGAACAGGTACTTTTGGCGGGAATGTTAACGCATCAGGTGGAAATATTACTAATTCTCTTAATGTAGGAGATAGCCTTTTCCAAGGGGGGGTTTTAACGTTAAATGAAACAAGTCAAATAAAAAAGATATCTACTGGAAGTTGCTTCTTTTATTTCAGTGGTAATGCAGGACAGGCCCCTCAAATTTATTACCCAGCGGGGGGACCAACAAGTTCAGATTGGCCACAAATTCCTCCGGGGTTTGGTATAAATGTATCAGCGAGTAGTTCAAATTCAAATTCAGCAGCAGTTGTAATAACTCATCCTAATATAAATAGTGCAAGGACTACTATTCATATTACTGGTAGATATTCAGGAAATAGTTTTGATGATAGCCTCTATTGTTTTTTTACTGCTCAACCTCAAACATCAACAACCAATATTTACATTAGATCTATGTATTCGGATTCTTCTGACTCTAATAGAGTTAAACTAAGATGGCCAGACGGTAATAATGTTAAATTAGGATTTAATTTTACTTTCATAGAATATGTATAAAGATTGGTTCATACAAAGATACTCCGATATACATTCTGATTTGAATAAATTAGAAATTGAAATAGAAGAGCATTTAAAAAATAAAAAAGATCTTATATCAGAAGATAAAAAGCTGGAGGATCTAAAAAGAAGAACTATAGAAACTATAGATCTTCTAAATAAAACTAGAGAAGATGAAAGAAGAATCTTTAATTACTAAAATACTAAAAAGGAAAGATATTTTACTCCTAGCGGTGATAGCTATTCTTTGTTTATTGCTGTTTAGACAGTGTGATAGCAACTTAGATCTTAAATCCCAGATGAGTATACAGAATATGAATTTAGATGCGTTAAAAGACACAGTACGCATTCAAAAGAATAAAGCTGGAGAAGACACTTACGTTATAAAAACACTTTTAGCAGATAAGAATAGTTTAGAAAAATTAAATAAAGATTTAAAAGAAGAGCTAGATAAACAGAAGGGAAAAGTTATAGTTATCGAAAGAGTTGTAACTGAAACCAAAGTTGATACACAATATGTTGATAATTATTTAAGTTCTTATGGTAATAATAAATTTAGTTTAGATTGGAAATATGATTCAACATTCTCAGAGAATAATTACAGGAAGTTTTCTGGAAAGAGTTTCTTTACTGTAGACACAATAAACACTAAAGTTTTACCAGGAATTACTAGAATAGATCAGGATGAAATGGGATTCTCTTTTGTTACTGGAATTAGAGAAAAGAATAAATCGCTTGAAATTTTTGTAACCCCTAAATATCCCGGTATGAAAATCACTCAGATAGAAGGAGCAATCATAGATCCTGCTAAATCTGAGACCCTTAAGAAAATGTTCCCTAATAAGAAATTTTCTGTTGGTCCTTATGTAGGTGTAGGTATAGGTGGTGGTGTAGGTCTAAACGGAACCCCTATATTTGGTCCGGTCTTCAACATAGGTGTAGGCCTTCAATATTCTATCATTAAATTTTAAGGAATATATAAATCATGGCTTACACATCTACAGAAAGATTCATAAAATTTGGTAGTTATCTACTAATGGAGTATGACTATACTACTGCTCCAACACCCGAGCTTTATTACGTAAATACAGGTAATCCTGCAATAGGATTTGAGAAAATAGTCAACGGATACTTTAATAATTCTGTACAGATATTAAATAATCCATCAGCAGAATCCACAACAGGAAACGTAAGAGATCTGAGTGTTGTACAGATAGACAAGAATAGATTTGTAACTCTAGATCAAGATTATCTTGTTCCTTATCTGGATACAGATCCAAAATTAACTTCGGTAAATAATCTTCCTGTAGTTTTCCCTTCAAATATCGGAGTTTATTATGATACTATAAAATTCCATATAGTAGCAGGATACAATTTCGAGAATATAGATGGTATTATATTAAAAGGTGAATTTCAAGAAAGGACTGGGAAAAAAGCAACTATCTTCCAAAGATTAATAACAAAATCTGATACATCCTCAGTAGTTCTTAATCCTAATCCTATCTATTTAGGCGGTGCTCTTTATGATCATTATATAGAGATTAAGATTCCTGCTTATGCTAATATGGTTTATGAATTTGATATATTAGCAAATACACCAGCACAGGCTAGTACTTTAGCAGCTAAGATATCTTCCGATGGTAATGGATTTCTAAAAGACGCACCGGTAAATATAAGCTTATATGAAATAACTCAGAGTCTACTTAAAAATGGATATGAGAATTATATAGCTCAGTCTAGAAATTCTTTGTCTGTAATACCGAAGGATAATTTTTCATCTTTATCTGCAGTAATACAGCAGAATCAATTTTACAATTACTTAGAATTTTATCCAACTTGGGATGGAAACTTCTTAGAAGATTTCTTAAATGCCGAGGGTAAGGTAGGAAATGTTTATTATGTAATAAATGAAATAGAAGTAAAAGAGCAAGTTGGATTATCATATATTACAACATACAATTTTACTAGTACACAAACACAGGATTTTAATGCTCCTAGCATATTTAGGCCTGTCCTTATAAATCCTTTAACTACTTCATTCTTGGTTAATTATACTATGAGGTTAGTTAACAAAGGAAATCAGAATCAGATAATTAGAAGATCTTCTTTTAGCTCTTTTGATGTAAATAAATATGGAAGGGAAAATAATGTTATATCTCTTACAACTGGAGCTTACTCACAGAAGGTTTATAATAAAATAGTACAAGCACCAAATGTTATATCCGGTGGCGTTATTCCTAATCCAGCAACTCCTATCGAGAAGAGAATACCGGTATTTTACAAGGATAACAATATCTCAATAACAAAAGAAACTTTAGTAGTTGATAAAAATGGTGATTTAATATCTGAGACATCCGTTCCTGGAGCAACTGAAATATTCGGACAGGGTAAAGCAAAGATAGTCGTGGATCCATTTGATAACTTCTATAAGTTTACCGTTTATAATTATAAAGACGGTACATCACCTGAAATATTAGATCTTGGAACTTCACTTAGCTATTTTATAGTTTTTCTAGATAGCAGTGGTCAGAGTGTAAGAGTTGAAAATATAAAAAATAAGAATGCGGTATCCAATCCTTCTGCAGGACAAATAGCATTTAAAGTAGTAGATACTAATTCCAAAAAGATACTAGGATTTATCTCTAGAGATTTTTATATCATAACAAAAACACAAGACGGAACAGAGACTAAATTATATTCAGGATCTTGGGAGACACAAGCTGAATATGTAGCAAGAACAACAGTAACTACGACTACAACATCTGCTACTGGAGTTACTGGAGCAGCGGTTGTTACAACTACAGAAGTTGCAGTTACAGGAGCAAGTGGATCTACTGGAGCTAGTATAAATAAAGGTAATCAGATAATTGGTAAAGTTCCTTTAACTAAAGTTATAAAAAATATTAAGCCTTATACATTAGGAAGCAGTTCTATTCTAAGTGTTAAACCTGCATCTATGCTTAACACAACCGGAGGATTTGTAAAAACTGGTAAAGGAGAAAGTGCTACACCTTTAAAAAGTAGTAGTCAAGTTAACAATATAAATATAGATGCTTTAGCAGATTCTATCTCAGGAAGAGAATCTCAAGGATTGGATGTACAAAAAGTAGTTAACTACTATTTTACTCCAGGAGCTCCTGGGGCTAATTTGTTTAAAGGGCTTAAGGCTGCTCAATTCCTAACAGCTGCACTTCAGGTACATCCTAAATTAGAAAACGGAGCTTTTGATAAAAAATATATACAATACTGTAATGCTTTAGGATTCCCAGTTACTGATGATCCTAATTCGGTTAAAAATAATCCTAATAAATGATTTTAAATGCCAGGCAGAACGGCTTTATATTTAACTTCCCTAAGGGATTTATTTTACCAGAGGTCGTTCAGAAATATGAAAAATATATCAATAGGATGCCAATTCCTTATGATACAGTAGATACTTTTATAAACTCTACTATACAGCAGGTAAATTTTCCTACGCTGAGAACTATAGATAGCGTTGAGCAAATAAGACCCGGTGGTTTTAAGCAGTCTTATAAAAGTGCTACAACTCTTCAAAATTTAATTCAAAGAGATTTTACAGTCACTTTTAAATTAGGTGAGGGTTTTATAAACTATTGGGTCCTTTATGAAAATATAATAAAATTCTTAGATTTCCAGAATCCTAACGAGTACCTTCCGGACTTTAGATTACTAATGCTAGATAATGATGGTGTAGTTATGACTAGTGTTCTTTTACAACAGCCGATATATACATCACTGTCGGAGATACAATTAAACTATGCTAGTACCACTCCGCAATTTTCAACATTCAGCATAGGATTTAAATGTAATTACGTTAATGTCAAACTCGAAATTGGATAGGATAATCGGAATAGATTTCTCTTTAAATAGTCCAGGCTTTTGTATTTTAGAATCTGATAGCTGTAAATGGATTAGTCTACATAGAACAAAAAATATAATAGACAAGATGTTAAAAAAGGACGGATCTCCTTTTAAAATCTTGAATGATAATCCCAGCGTAGACATAAATATTATAGAGAAGAAGGAATTTAAAGGGGAATATCACATAATAGAAAGGGATAAGATCGTTAATGCTGTTTATTTTTCTGAGGTAGTTATGGATCTATTAAATCCTTATTTAGACGAAAGCACCATAGTAGGAATGGAAGGATTATCTTTTGGATCTTCTGGTAATTCATTGATTGATATTTCAATGACTACAGCATTAGTTAGATCATCTATAATCAAAAAGATAGATCCAAATAATTTTTTTGTTCTTTCTCCTACTACAATTAAAAAATATGCTCTAAAGGGAAATTCGAAAAAAGATGAGCTTTATAATACATTAATAGAAAAAAGAATAGAAGATAATAGACTTAAACCATTTTTAAACGTTTTAAAAGAATATAAGGATTCATGGATTAAAGGATCTAACAAAGTTGAGGGTCCTTGCTCTGACTTAGTTGATGCAACATGGATATCTTTATTCGTTGAGGAGAATATAGAGAAACTTTTACTAGGTAAGAAGGTATAAGTATTAAATAATAAGTAATAATTTAAATAATTTAAGAATCATGGAAGAAAATTTTGACATTTTTAATCTGGACAATGAGGCATTTGTTAAACAAGAAGTTAAAAGAGATGAGGATGAGTTTATCTATAAACCTTATCCTGAATTAGGAAAAGATGGTGTTTATAAATCTTTGGTTAGATTTTTACCAAACATCACTAATCCAAAAAAATCAAAAATTCACCAATATTATGTTTGGTTGAAAGATCCAGTAGACGGTGCAAATCACAAAGCTATTTGTCCTTCTACAGTAGGTAAGAAATCAGTTCTTAAAGACCTATACTGGAAGCTAAAAAATTCTGCTTCTGCTAAAGATCAGGAAATTTCTAAAGCTTTTTCAAGAAAAGAAGATTTCTATTCATTAATTCAAGTAGTTAAAGATGCTAATAGACCTGATTTAGAAGGAAAAATTATGATCTTTAAATTCGGTCGAAAAGTTAATGATATGATCGAACAACAAATTAAACCAGAATTCGGTAATCCTTCTAACCCTTATGATTTATTCGAAGGTAAAAACTTTGGTATTCAAGTTAGAAAGGTTGGAGAATGGAACAACTACGACCTTTGTCAATTTGTTGGAGATAAAATGCCAATAATGGTTAATGGGGAAGCAGTTGAAAAAACTGAAGAAGGTAGAGAAATAGTAACAAAATATCTAAAGACTGGACCTCTAGATTTAGATAAGTATGATTACAACGATTGGAGTGACGAAGAGACTGAAAAGATCATGAGAATTATTAGAAACACTATTCCAGATGGAAGAATGGTTTCTGAAATCATTGGTTCTAGTGTAGATTCTAAATCTTCTCCTGCAACTTCAGTTGAGGATTTCTATGAACAAGCTAATACCTCACAGACTACTGGATATGCTGAAGAGGAAGAGTCTTCTGCTCCTTCTAAACCAGCTAAAGCAGCTACTAAAAAATCAGCACCATCTTTGGACGATCTTTATAATGATCTATAAAAAAATAGATTATTATGGAAACAAAGGCTATAAGTGGACTATCTGTAGATAGGGTAAAAGGAATAGTATCTTCCGCTCTACTTAAGTTCTTTGGAAACGATCCTCAAAGATTAAAAATCTACCAAGGGGGCAACAGATTAAACTTCTGTTGCCCTTATTGTGGAGATTCAAAAGATCCAAAGAAAAAAAGAGGAAACCTATACACAGACACATTAACGTATAAATGCTATAACGGTGGATGTGGAGTTTTTAAAAATCTAAATCAATTTACAAGGGATTTTGAAATCCAATCGATGCTAACTTCTGACGAGATATCAGAGATAGCAACAATATCTAGGGATTCTACAATAAGGAAAAAAATAAGAAATTCTTTGGATTATTTCTTCGCGGAAAATTATAAAGACATATTAATTGACAGAGAAGAATTTAAAGAAAAATTAGGCCTAATAGAATTAGAAGGAACCTATGGCGAAAAATGGCTAAAAGAAAGAAATCATTTTCCTGATTCTAAGTTCTTGTGGGATCCTTATAGAAGAAATCTTTATCTTTTAAATCTTTCTGCCGACGATAAAAAAATACTAGGAATACAAATACGCCCAGTTGTTAAAAAGAATGGGGGTAGTAAGTACTATACTTATAAGTTAAGTGGTATCTATAAAAATCTATTAAAGGTAACAGATCCTGATATTATATTAAAGGCAGAGGAAGTAGACCCAATATCAAATGTATTCGGTTTTTCCACTGTTGACTTAGATAGTATGATTACAACTTTTGAAGGTCCTTTGGATGCTTGGCTTTGTCCTAATTCCATAGCTCTATGTTCTATAAACAATCCCTTTCCATTTGAGGTTACAAATAAAAGATGGATGTTAGATGGTGATGATGTTGGTAGACAAAAAGCTAGAGAATTTTTAGAGAATGGAGAACAAGTTTTCCTTTGGAGAAGATTTATAAAGGATTGCGATTTACCAGAAAGAGATAAATGGGATCTTAATGACGTTGTTAATTACGTTAGATCCACTGGAAAGAAGATAAAGAGACTGGATAATTTCTTTTCTTCTGATAAATGGGATATTATAGATGTATGAGAAAGAAAAAGGAGAACAATAATAAGATAAAATTTCCTGTAGAAATCAAAGGTGATTTTGAACTTCCTGATTTCGATGTTTCTGAAAACTTTTCAGTACCTAAACTAAAAAATAAGATAAGTTCAGAAGTTAAAGAAGTAACTAAAATAAAGAAAAATAAATGTCAGAGCAACAGTCTAATGTAGAAAAAAAAGATTTCGCAAGGGATTTTCAACTAGAGAGAGAAGAGTGGACTGAAAAGATAAGGACTCTTTCTATTAGAATGAAAAATATAAAAGAACTAGCTGACGTTCAGGTTGATCTTTATTCTAGTAGACAGATTCTTCTAGAAATGTATTCTAAACTTGGTCAAGTCATGGTTAAGCTTAATGCTAAGTATAGAAAGGATAAAGCGGATAGGCTTAGATATTATTCGGAATCTGTTCAAGTAAAATATGGAGCTAATGAAAAAACACCTTTAATAGAAGGTGACCTATCCGAATTAAAAGAAAGAATGGATTTAGTCGATGGACAAATATCATTCTTTAACGAAACGATGAAAACTGTGGATCATATGCTCTACGGGGTGAAATCAAGAATTGCATTGGAAGAATATTTAAGATCTGGTGCGGTAAGAAATAATTATTAAGAATGTTAACATTTAGGGTAAGTGAGGACAATAACTGGCTAAGTTTAATAGATTATTCAGAAGAATTTGAAAGAAAACAGATAGACATATCCTTAACTAAAAAAATACATAATCACTTCTTTCATCCTCTTGTTAAGAAAAAACATTGGGATGGATCTATATGCTTTGTTGATAAGAAATTTCCAGTATGGAGAGTTCCTATCGGATTATGGTCTGAAATTTATCAGATATGTGAAAAATATAAGATAGAAGTAAAAATTGAGGGGCTTGAAAGGTTAATAGATCAGGATTTTACTTTAGAAAGTTTTACGGATTGGTGTAATAATTTCTTTAAAGAAGGAGTTGGCGGAGATCCTAATAAAATGCCTAGAGACTATCAGATAGAAACTGCATGGAAAATAATAAAATTTAAACTTTCGGTTTCTGAGGTTGCTACTAGTTCAGGAAAAACATTGATTGCTTTTATTGTTATGGCTTATCTTAAGGAGGTAATGAAAGTTAAAAAATTCCTTATGATAGTTCCTAATACTAATCTAGTTCTTCAAGGCTCCGAAGATTTCGAAGAATACGGATTAGAGAAACTTGAAGATTGTGAAATTCAGCAGATCCATGGATCTAACAAGAAGAAAATATCAGGTGGATTAATGATAGGTACTTACCAATCTTTGGTTAAGATGGAGCCTGAGTTCTTTGACGATGTGGAAGCGGTTTTTGTTGATGAGTGCCACCAAGCTCAAAGTGCATCAATTAAAAAAGTAGTAGCACTTTGTAAAGATTCTAAATGGAGATTTGGGCTATCAGGAACTTTAGCAAATAAAAACACTGCGGAGTATTTAACTATTCAGCAATTCTTGGGTCCACTAATAATGGAAATATCTCCTAAGTTTCTATTTGATAACAAGTACGCTACCCCTGTTTCCATCAAGATTGTAAAGATGGATTGGATGGATCCAGAAGTAAAACAAAAACTATCCTCCCTGAAGGAAAATAAAACGGAGATGGAGGGTAATGAGCTATTTAATTTGGAAAGAAAATTAGTAGTAGCATCAGATAAAAGACTTAATTATATAATAGATTTCGTTCTTAAGACCTCTAAAAATTCATTAATACTTTTTCAGTCAGTAGGTGAGGGATACGGTAAAAAGATATATGATGGAATAAAAGAAAAGTCTAATGACAGGGAAGTTTATTATATAGACGGTGACACCGATCCAGATAAGAGAGATATTTTTACTAAAAGGATGGAAGAGGGAACTAATAAAATAATGGTTGCTTCTTTTGGTACAATGTCTACTGGTATTTCTGTAAAAAATATACACAACATATTTCTAACTGAGTCTTATAAATCTGAGGTTTTGATAAAACAAAGTTTAGGTAGAGGTATGAGATTATTTGAAGGGAAGGAGAAAGTTAATATAATAGACTTTGTTGATGATTTTGCATGGGAGGGAAAGGAAAACTATTTATTAAAGCATTCTAAGGAGAGAATAGAAATTTATAAGAGAGAGCATTTTGATTATAAGATCTATAACGTCAAAATTTAGGAAATAGGATATATAGAGTAGAAATAAAGTACTTTGATGCAAAAAATTAAAAACTTTAAGGATTTTTGTCAAATTAATGAGTCTAACGAGGAGCTTTTTTTTAGAAGGCATCTTGGTAATAACGCTTCAAGTTATGATGATCGTGCTAAAAATCATTATGATTTAGGCGATAATCCTTCAGTATTACAAAAAACTAAAAACTTCTTCCAAAAAATGGAAGATAGAATCAACAGAGCTGCTGAGATAGGTAAACAACAAGTTAGACAAAATAGAGCAACCAGAACTCACGGAGGTCCTGATACAGGATTCGAAATTCTTTTCGGAGCCTTATCCGTAGTTCCTAATGTATTAAAGAGAGTATTTGCACCTACTAAATATGAGTTTACTAAGAAAGCACCTAGTGAAGATAAGGTAGATATAGAATTTATGAGACATACAAACGAAGATTTTGCTCAAAATGAACTACCTAATATAAAAACTGAGGATCAGTTAGCGGATCACATAGGTGATTTATATAATAGAGGCGATGTTGTAATGGGGCAAGTACCAGTATTAGATGATATAGCTAGAAATAGGGTAAATCTTTATTACCAACATCAGGCAAATCCAGCTCAGCCTATATTCCAAACAAATAATGTATAAAAAATGAAAAAATTCTCTTTAGCAGTAGAAAAAAAGAAAGAAGAACTAAAAGAAAGTCAAATAGTTAACGAAAGAAACATGTATCTTGAGTTCTCAAAGAAATACCATAAAAAACATGGTGTTTCTGGTCCTTTTGATAAAAAATTCAACGGGGATGAAAAAGAACAAGAAAAATACATGGACGGTCTATCAAAAGCTTGGGCTGAATACAAAAAAGATAAAGGTATAAAACCTAAATCTAGTGGATCCAAGTTTGATTTTGCAAAGAAGAAGGTTAACGAATCTAAAGCACTTGAAATGGCTAAAAGCATGATAGGTGACGGAGGAGATCCTAACTATCACTTTGTAACAATGTGTGACGATTTCTATTTCGATAAAACGGGAGAGATGGTAAGATACAGCAAAGATATGCTTTCGTCCCCCCTTAAAGTAAAAACAACTCCCGACTTAGGAGCTTATACTTTTGGCCCTTTTGCAAATTTGGAAGAATCAAAAATGTTTGCTGCAAGTATAGAATTAGATGAGATCAACGGACCTAGAATGGTAACAATAGAGGATAGAAAAACTGGCGAGGTTTATACTAGATATTTGACCTGTAAAATGCAACCAGTTTGGAATGAAATCGAAGAGGAAGAGGATATCGAAGACGAGGAGGAAGAATACGAAGATCCTAATTCTGAATACACTTACGGAGAGGAACACGAGGAGGATCACGACGATACTGAGGATGAAGAAGACGAGGACGAAGAAGATGGAGATGAATATACTGCTACTATACCTCAAGGAGATGATGATGAAGTCGAAGACGAAATTGAAGACGAATACGACGAAGAAGAATAAAAATGTTTAATCCTATACAGAGTACAGCACTTTATCCAGTTTTACAGCATTATACGGGATGTAAAATATCTTCAATATCTTTAGAGGGGGATGATTTTATATTCAAAACTCTTTTAGGAGAAAATGGTATACTCAAAGAAGATATTACAGGAAACTGGAGTATTAAAAT
>JACCDG011349466.1_pt1 | contig 83024 bp, 76 predicted proteins | sample 7442471 | NCBI WGS metagenome assembly JACCDG01 (sample SAMN15323444, study PRJNA562643) | freshwater metagenome | isolation source: river surface water | place: USA:Blue River Watershed | collected 2017-08-17 | reverse complement strand
ATATTTATCGGCCTATTCGTAGTATTGAGTTTACGAATCTAATGCTTCGTCTTCGCAATATGCCTAATATCAGTGATGATACTAGCGATGTTGAGCTTGTTAAGCTTTGCCTTATCCATCCTAAGCTTGATCCATTGCAGTTCAATACTTTACCTGCAGGTTTTCTAAGCTCGATGCGCTTGGCTATCCAGAAAGCTTCTCGTTTCCTAAGTGATGAAGAAGTTGCTTCGATTACGATCAGATTGTAATGATGATGTAGAAAGGCTTTTTAATCAATGAAGACAGGATTCGAAGAAGTATTTTCGGCAATTAAATCCGGGAAAGAACTTCGCCAAATAAGATACTCCTTATTAGATCCTGATCTGTTTGATGTTGTTTTTGTCACTCCTACCTATTTCGAAGCCACAAAAATACAATCCTTCTTCCGCTTTAATCAAGAACATACCGTATCTCTGATGTTAGAAGTGCTTAACCAGTACATCATTCGCAAAGAAGATCGCGATTATTTGTTTGGTTTAAAAGCTCCTGCAGGACTGATTAGTTCTACATTTAAGATAATCATGTTTTCATCTTTTCCTCGGGATGCTCAAGCATTGTCTTCTCGTGTAGATCTCTATCGCAAGAACGGATCGATTGTTGATTCGATTACTGAATTATTGGTTTGTGAAGGAGGTTTTGCCGATTCAGAAATCAAAGGAATGACTCTGGATCAGATCGCTCAATCAGTGGCAATCGTAGAGCGTAATTTGATCACGAATCAGAAGTTGGAATCTGAGGTTAAGATTTCAGGCACTCCATACGTTCCTGTTGAACACAAAAATACTATACTTGCAAAATACAGACAAAACGGGATTAGCGAAGTGCCTAGTGGAATCATCCTTACTGATTACACTAAAGTGGATGCTTTCGAGCAGATTAAGCATGAAAAGAAACAAGACTTAACTAAACAACGCAAAACGATTAACTTTGAAGAGGAAAATCGCAAGCTAGAAAAAGCTCTGGGGCCTGAATTGGCGCGGGATATAATACGGGATGATTTAGATCCGTATAATACTATCTTCGCCAAAGGCCGATGAGATGAAAATAACATCATTTGACCAGATACATAACAGGAACTACAAACAAGAAAAACTCAAAAAAGCAGGTATCAAACCTCAGAGTTTTGTAGAGAAGTTACGAGAAACCACTGCCCTAGACCCAACCTTTGCAACTGCTGCGTTGTTGGGTATTGAAGCTGGCAAGGAAGCCGGCATTCGCGCCCTAGCCAATCATACTAAACAATTCAAATCCTCCTTCTCTGTCGACACTGCCTTTAACACAATTCGCAAGTTAGAGAACAGACTCCCGCTGTTCAATATCCCATTACGTTCTAGCCAAATCGGAGATGTTCTTACCCCTTTTGTTTCAGACGAAGCCTTGAGATGGAACTACAATCGTTCTGAGATTATCGAATCAAAACAGGGCGTTCTTCGTTTAAAGGACGAATTTCATTTCCTGAACGAGATGGCTGGCAGAGATATACTTCCAGAGCTACAGCAGGGTGATTCCAGAGTTTACTTTGAGAAGACTGGCAAGGTTTATGGAAACATTTATTTAGAGAACGATCAAGGAACCAAGACTCTAGGTAAAGACGTTTTCAGGATGCAGAGACCTTCGACAAAGACTGGAGCTATCTCTGCTATTTGGGATGCTGGCAAACGACCTGCTCACTTCTACAAACCTTTGTCTGATACATGGGAAGAGCCTTTACAAAAGCTTGGCTTCTCAAATGAAATGATCAAGCGTATTCGTTTTGGAGGAGGAGTTGCCAGAACGATAATCGGAGAAACCACTCACGAGTTCTTCAAAGGAATGAATAGGTTTCTCAAAGAGCCTATCCCTGGATTAAATCGTCTTCTCGATAGTACAGAAGAGATAAGCGTTAAGAGCAAGCTTAAAGAGTTAGGCCCAACAGGCAAGCCTTTTCAATCAGTGTTCGGACATTTAGGAGAGATAAAATCTCCCACAAACACTCCTTTTGGGAGGTTACCTCGTTGGCTGAGACCATACGTTCATGAAGGGTATTGGGATAAGACAGCAGGTAGGATGGCCGTTGCGCTTGCTGCAAAAGGCTCTATCTATACCAAGTTAATACCTAGCCTATATGGTGCTCTAGACTATTCCAGAGAGAAGATGGGGGGTTCTTCTGCGGTAGTCACAACTCCTTTGTATGCTGCTATTGGTATGGGTATCGGCAGTTTGGTAAACAGTGGTGACTTCAATGCTGGTGTCTTTAAGAATACTAAGCTGATCACAAAAACACAAATGGGTGGAGCTATAGCTGGCGCTGTAATCGGCGCTCTTCCTGTGTTTGACAAAGGCATTACTGCGGGATTTGGCTCTCTCTATGGAAGTGCGAACATTCTTGGCGCTAGAGTCTGGGACACAGTTGGTGGTCACAAAGCTCTTAAACGTCAAGAAGAGTTGTTTCCTGGAATGACGAATCCGATGACAGGAGTCGGGTTTGTTCTTGGCGGTGGTTTTGTTGGTTATTTTAATTCACAACTAGGCACTGCTAAAGGGATTCTAGATACTACTTCGATCTCTCAATACAAGCTAAAAGTAGGACAGCTGAATCCAGAAGAGGTGTTGAAACAGATCACCTCTGGAAAATTAAGCGAAGCAGTTACCGATGATTTAGTAAAGGCTTTTAGAGAAGAGCGCATTGGTAAAATCTTCTCTGTTAAAGAAGCGGCAGGAGTACTTCGAGGAGAAGTTAAAGATGTTAAGACCGTCGTTGGGTTGATGGCTCAAACATACTCTGAGCTTGCTGGCAAAGCTGAGATACCCAAGGAGTTCTTAGAACGAGTCACTACTGTAGAAGGTTCTGAGGAACTAGCGTCCAGACTTTTTACACACATGGACGAGCTTTCAGACATCGCTCATAAAGCAAGCAAGGCAAGCAGCTTTGAATACATGTCTAAAGGATTCTTCGGTCGCATGATCGATGATGGTAAGGACTTATTGAAGGGACGTCCCAGCTTTACACGAGGAGCTTTAAAGGGAGGTTTAGCATTTGCTGGTATCGCTCAACTAGGAGCGATCATTGCCGGTCCTGTTGGTGGTAATTTAAACCCTGTGAACTTAATTCCAGGATGGATGATTAGTTTAACTGGGGGAGGTTATTCAAGTAAAGAAGCAGAAGATGTTTACACAGGTAAGAAAGAAGTTGCTATTCGAAAAGGTCGTTTTTGGTCTTTAGGAAGTAGTCCTTGGGAGGGCTGCTTGCTTCCAGAAGCAAACATTTTCGCAAATGATGCGTGTAAAAAAGCAAAAGATATTTGTATCGATGATGATCTAGTTAACTTGCACGGGCAAAAAACTAAGGTCGTAAATATTTCAACAAGAGAGGCGATCAATGAAGATATTTACAGAATACAAACTTATTACAATTCTGATTCTGAATTATCGGTTACAGGAAATCATCCTATTTTGATTAGTCGAGATAAGAAAGGTCTAACTTTACAGTGGAAAGAAGCAAGAGAAATATCTGAAAAAGACCTATTGTTTATTCCAAAAATCCAACATGAGACAAAAATATTTTCGATTGCAGTGGCTGATTTACTTAGTGATATTTATGAATTAGATAAGAAACAGTGGTACACCAAAAGAGTTGCTTGCTCAAAATATTCTAGCGAAATCATTGATGCGATACTTTTGTGGGGGTCGTTGAAGCCCAAGAGTGAAACTAGAAATAATCAATTCCGAGTAATTAACGAAAAATTTAATTTATCCTATTCTCAAGTAAAAGATACTCTTAATGATCTTAAGCGAGGTCGTTTGCAGCAAAAAAGAAAAATTAAGGGTTTGAAATCAAATGAAATATTATTAGATGAAAAATTTGGAAGATTGCTCGGATATTATGGAGCCGAAGGCTGCACCACGAATAATGGATTGATATTCTCCTTTCATGCCGAAGAATCAAGCTACATCGATGATGTTCAAGATCTTTTAGAAGAACTATTTGGGCTAAAATCTTCTGTTCAAAAGAGTTCCGAACATGGCAAGTTCATCCGTGTCAATAGTAAAATTCTTCAAGATATATTTTCTGAGCTTGTTTTCGGAACCGCAAAAGCAGGTAATAAACGATTAAATCCGATATTACTTGATGCGCCAATTGAATTTTTAATCGGGTTTCTTGATGGATTTATCAAGGGAGATGGATCAATTACTAATTCTTTTGGTATTCGGATAGGATTGCATCCAAGTCAGATTATTTATCAGTTGCAATTTATATTAAATAAATTAGGCATTATCTCTTCTGTTAAAAATGTCGTCAAAACCAAACATGGATATTTTACTCAGACACTTTGGATACCATCTTTGGCAACTCACGAACTTAATAAGCTCATAGAAATTAAAAATCTACCTAAATTTTCGATATCCAAACCTTCAAGAAATTATCATTTTTTTAATATCAATGAGGGATTCTTAGTTAAAATAGTTCAATTAGAAAGAGAGTTTTATTCGGGAATTGTTTACGACTTTGAAGTAGATGCCGGTTCGAGCTTTTTAACTCCTCAGTGCTTGGTTCATAATTCAAAGGTCGAATATTTCCGCGCGCATAGATCTGTATTGATGCAATCAGATGCAGAAGATAATGCTCTTTATGGTTCTACAGACGAGAAGATAGCATACGATCCTATCTTGCATCCTTTGAGTTTCTTGCTAGATGATGAATTCAAGTATCACCACGAAAATAGATTATCTTTAATGTCTCCAACACCATTGAGTGGTAGAGCATTTTCTGATGTACCAATCCTCGGAGATCTTCTTGGGGCTACTATCGGAGAGCTGATTAAGCCTACGAAAGAATTTAGGGCATCTGAATGGAAAGGTTCTGGTGGAGCAGTCCGGCCTCCTCCAGGTAGCGAAGGTTTCCACGAGATGAGAAGTGCTCCTGCTGTATCTGAATTAGGAGGGCTTTCATATCAAGCTCGTGATCAAAACTCGATGTATTCAGTTACGAAGGACACCTTTAAGCGTATGACAGAGCAGGCTGGTCTAAGGGGTTTTATGTTGTCTGCCGCTCTTGAAGATGTTGGCTACAGAGATCGCACTTATGACCCAGTGATAGAGCGTAGTGATTCATTGCTTAGCAATAGAGCGAAGTTCTGGAGTTTGAACCTTGGGGACCCTATGGGCTTATCCGAAGCAGCTCGTAGATATCTAACAAAAGATCGTAATGTTTATTACAACCCCCTTTCTAATATGGCTCCATCTTGGTTACCAGAAAATGATTATTGGCAAGACTTCAAGCACGGGAATTATTTTTCAAAAGTAAAAGAAGGATGGCTACGTCTTCCGGGACGCGGATATGAGACTCTCAGCCCAGAACTCCAAGGACTTCATCCCGAAAACTATTCGATCGGTCATAAGTATAAAATCTTATCTGATGTTGCATATGGCTCTAATGAATATCTAGCAATCAAAGAAAAGGCAAAGCAATCAATCGCTTCTGGTTCTGCTTCTAAAAGAGATCTGGAATTGATTGCTACGGCTAATCAACAGCTTGGTGAAAAGAAGATCAAGCGTTCATTCAGAGATTACCAATTCGATAAGGAGTATTCCAGAGAGCGCGAGTTTACTGTTCTTGGAGTAGCAGATGATGGATCTATCATCACTGCAGAGACAGGTAAGAGGCAATTGAAGCTGGCAGGTTTAGATATGTCGATGGCTGCCTTTACACGCAAGAAGTTAGAGGAAGAAAACTTCAAGACAATCGCTGACGCTGAGCGAGCTGCTTCTGAGTCTAGGTCTAACGCTCTTTACGAAATGAGACAAGCCTTACAGCCTGGCACCAAGATCAAAGGTCATATGTCACTAAATGACGATGATTATGGCGATGCAATTTCAGAACTCTACATTCCAACTTTGAATGAAAAAGTAAAAGAGCTAGGAGCAGAAGTAGATAAAGATAGTTCGTTCAGAACTACGATGCAGTACAACGCCGTTCAAAGATTCTTCGGAAAAGCATGGGAATCTTATACTCACAACGCTGATTTGCCTATTACTCCTGGTATGGCGATGAACAAGATCGCTCCTTTTCAGCCTCATAGTAAATTCGTTAAAAGACTTACTCCTATCGAATTATATGCACAGACAAGGGTCTATGGTCGAGAACTTCAGATGTGGCAAAACTATGGAGAGGATTTTATAGGCACTGCTTTTAATGAAGTAAAAGCCAAGATGTTTGGCGATTCGATACCTGCAAAAGTTGAGTATCAACGCACGATGGTTGAATACTTCGACAAATTAAAATGGTTGAAGTATCACTCGTTAGAACAAGCTTCTCAGATGCACGATAATAGCGAGCTGTCTGAGTACTATGCTCAGAAGAAAAAGCAAACGATGTACGGGGCAGATCCTTATCGTGGTTATTCTGATATCTTCCGAGCTTTACCAGGTACTGAAAGAGACTTCTATCGTGAGTTTGTTAATGAGACCGATCCTGATAATCAGGCTCGTATTTTAGAACTTGCACCTGAAGCGATGAAACGGATCTACATAGCTCAGTGGCAAAATAAACGCATTAAATCTTTAGGGAATAAAGCAGAAGCCGGAATTGCAGATGCTTCCGAAAAAGCTGAACTGAAGAATCTTTACAAGTTAAGAGAGTCCGAGGGCTTTGTAAAAAATCATGAATTAGAACATCAATACAAACAAGAAACTCAAGGCTCTGACTTGTCCTATGCTGATTGGGTTCGCCTCAAAGAACTCAAAGAATATTTTAAAGCTTTCAAACTTCCAAAAGCTAACTTCGTTGGTTATGACCCTAGAGTTGATTTAGAAGATGTTAAATTAAAAGTGGCTCAAAACGAAGGCTTGGACGTTCATGATTTGGGTTTGTGGGACCAGCAAGCTGAATCAGTCAAACGAAAGCCTTATGTCGATGGCGGGGCTAGTCTGCTGTCTGATTGGCACGAAACGCCTCAGACAGAATCTGAGTTTGAAGCTGATGTCAGAAGAATGATCAGAGAAGCTTCAAATAAGATTCATCTGGCACCAGTTCGGGGGTTGGGTAATCGTGTTATCGTGCAGGCTCAAGATACACGAGAAATAGATGTAAGAAGGCATCTGCAGAAAGGAATGTTCTGATGGGAATGATAAGCGCCGGTATCGAATTAGACATCTCAAGATTGGCCGCTCAATTAACATCAACAAAATCAAACCATGTTGAGGTAATTGATTTCATGGTCAAACAATTCCTAGAGCAATCTGGCGTTGGAAGTCAAAATCAGCGAGATTTAATGAAGTTGATCGAACCCATCATTGAATCTTCGGATAATTTTGAAGAGTCTTGGACTAAGGCTAAGAATGTTCTTGAAGAAAAATCTTCTCATTTAGGAAAACAATTTGACGAGTTTTCTCATTGGTTCACTAAGCCAGAAGGTATTAACTTTATCGAGAAAGATTTAAAACATGCTCAACGAGTTGATCTTACCAGTATACCTCGACGTGAATATGTAAGCACTAACTATCAAGGAGCTGAAGTTCGATCACAAGTTCTAAAAAATCTACAAGAGCAAACTCAGTGGGGCAAGAATATCAACGTCAGCAATGTGACCGAACATCATTTCGATCTTCTTAACCAAAAGCAATCATCGCGGGTTATCAACGCAAGTATCAAGGTTCCTGGCCTCAATCAATCAATTCCTATAAATTTATATCAACCTTCAGAACTTGGTTTTATTGCTAACGCAACAGCCTCTACAACAGGACTTACGACTCCTAGCGAAAGCTTGTATGCTGCAGGTAAACGCTTCGTAACAGATGTTGCTTCTGATGGATCTCTTGTATTTGCAAATAGCTATGATGAGTTTCAAACTCAGCTCTTAAATCAATTACAAGATCGTATAAAAGAGTTGAGAGCAGATCCTCGATCTGTTAATAACCCTGCGTTGATCGAGGAACGTGTTCGAGGAATGGTGAAGAAGTTTGATGAAACTTTGAAGTCTCAACAACATTTCGCAGGAACTGCAGCAGAGCTGCAAGGCACCAACCCGATTCAAGGAACCAATCTTTCTCGTATAGTTGCTGAGCAAGAAAAACTAGCTGTGGTTCCCAGCTTTTCTAAAAATACGAATATGTTTACTCCTGGCAATAAGGAGTTACTAGGGAAAATTATCAACGAAGGTTTTGAGTTCCCTTTGTCTTCTGGCCAAACTGGTAACACTGTGACATCCGCTGCTACGGGCGAACTGCTTTATGCTCCAAAAGCTTTGAGCAACGCTGCATCGTATGATCCGGGCTACCCTTTCCCATCTTTCCGAGAACCGCATAAACAGATGGGATTGCTACAACCACTAGAGGCATTGCAAGATACTGTTTATGTACTTCCTGAAACAGAAGGAACTCCTCGGATTGGGAAAATTCTGGAAGGTGCTTTCGAAGAAGGAGTTGATGATTTTACAAAACAAAACTTCAATCCAAAGGGAGTAAATACAATCGTTGGTTTTGCAGGTAATATTAAAGACGAAGCGATGCCTGTAAAGATTTCATTAGAACGTATTCAGTCATTGTTTCCAGATAAAACTCCTGAATATCATCAAGAGATTATGCAGAAGTTTGAACAATCAGCCGCTGGTTCCAATATTGTAATGCCTGATGGAATGATGATTGCCAAAGATACATTGGCAAGAGATGCTGGTTCTGGCTATATGAGATCTGAGACTATTAAAACTCGGGGCCCTGGCTCTCATGATTTTCATCGTATTGGAAAATCTCTAAGTGCTTTTATTGAGGGTGGTGAAATTCCTTATCAATTGGGAGAACATAAAGTTTTCTTACAAGTTAAAGGATTTAAGCAAGCACAAGGCGTAATGACTGATGCAATGGAGATTATAAATATAAGAGTAAACGAAGCTACTAGAAAAGTCCTTGAGGAACAGAAAGTTGCTTTGGATGATCTAAAAGGGCAAGCTCAAAAGCATTTAGATAACTTTGGGTTTCCACTTGAAAAAGGACAGTATCTAGGACTTGATAACCAAGGTTATCAGGTAAGCACTGAGAACAGAGTTAATACAAGATCGTATGTTCACCAAGCTACTTTGACTGATGAAGGTATACAATTACGCTTATTTCAAACAACAGAACAAGCAATTGTAGATGGACAAGCAGTAAACCAAGTAAACAAACTTACTGGTGGTGCATTAAATAAAGGGCGGGTTTCTGTTAGCTATACAACACCTGATCAATTTGCACGAGTGACGGGCATTGTTGATGACGTAGTGGAAAGCGCCTTGCCTGCAGCGAGACTTGTAGATCCTCTTGAAAGAACTTTTTATCAAGGAGCTACTGCAAGACAAGCAATTGTTGAATTTACAGGCAAAGCTCTTAATGAAGCTGTTGAGAAAGGCGATGATGTTTTAGTTGATCACTTGGCCGAAATACGAAATTTAAGCACCGAGGAAGTTTTATCTATTGCTCATGGACAGGCACCGAAAACTTTAACGACAAATCCCTCTAATGTCATACAAGAACTATTAGAGTCTCAACAAGAACTCCTTAAAAAGGCTCCTCAAAATGCTTCAGCAGAGTACAAACTTTCTCAGTTAACCAAAACAATTGCTAGTTTCACTGGTCAATCAGATGAAGTTTTACAACAGGCAGTCGAGCGCATCTACGCTCCGCATACTCAGTGGGGGAAGATGATAGGTTTTGATCAGAATCCAAATGTGTATACTTCCTGGGGAGAAGGAGCTAAACATGTACCTACAACAGAACAACAAATTAAGACTGAATTAGCTGCACTTCTTGGAAAAGATCCCGCCTCTGCTGCTGCTGTTTCAGATGAAGTATTGCAGTCTAAAGCAGGTCTTCGTTCACTAGTTACTTTTGGGATCACAGACGAAGGTACAATGTTAGGTATGGGACAGAAAGGAACGATTGAGCCGCGACTATTTGATATCGCAAAGACTCAAGAGTATCTGCGCACAGCACCGCAAGGCTATATTTCCCCTTTTGAAGAAATCTCGCTAGGTATGACCAACTACATGCCTGCGATCGAAGAGCTAGACAAGGCTATTCAAGGACATACTGCCGACAACACCGTATTAGCTTCTCAGTACAAGAAATCGCCTATTGTTGGGAAGACGGCAATAAACATTGATTTGGGAATTCCTACGGAGCATATGGACGCCATCAACGACGCATTAGAAGCTCAGTATGGCCATAAACGGTTCCAAGCATCCTCCTCTGTGTACATGCCAGCAGAAGAGCATTTGACTGCGATCGGGAAGATGCAGGGAGGTCTAACCCTTGAAAAAGACAAGCCGATCAGAAACGTTTATTCAAAGTTTGTAGAAACAATCGAATCCCATAAACGTTCAAATGCAACTCCTCAAGAATACGCACATGCCTTTGCTAACTTTCACCAAGACTTACAAGCATTTCAAAAAGTGCAGGTGATGGGAGAAGCAGGTGGTGGGATGCACGGTATGTTGAGAGGTCCTGTTCACGGAAGTGCATTCTTGTATAACACTGGTTATTCAGCAGATTTACAGGAAGCTTTGGGACTAATTGACGCATCTGATCCCGAGAAATATGCAGACGAGTTCTTCAAGACCCAACAGAAATCTTTCATTACAAATACAGCAGAACAAGGAATTGGAAGGCAAGTATTTGTCACAGAGAAAGCTGGAGAAAAATTATTTACTGACAAGATTCAGATGGTTCAAGAGCAGATGATTAGTGGTCAGATTGATGAGAATCTTGGAAAGATGATGATTGCAGATTTAGAAGGAAACCTCGCAAGACTAAAAACCGGCGAGGGTGTTGGCTCTCTGTTATCTGGTCATCCAATGATCAACACAGGTTCTGTCACCCCAACTACGATGTATTTAGATCGTGCTTCTAACTATGCCAAGGATGTTGATGCGATAGCCACTGGTCAAGAATTTGCTACGATACGACAAGGTGGTAAAAGCAAGCAAGTTGGATTCTCTACATTGTTTGACATGGCCCGAGATCATGATGGCGACAGATTGATTGCCTTTGCACTTGGTGAGCAAAACTCACAAGCTGTGTCTAAGCAGATGTCTTCTAGTTTCTTAAAGACAGACCTGCGCTCTGCCCATACTGCAGCGATTAAAGCTCAGATGGTTGATAGCACAAGTTATGTTGCAGAGAGGTTAAGAGCCGCACGTTCTCCCCAAGCAGCACATCAAGCTAACTTGCAAAACACGATTGATTCTATGGCTTCTGCAAGTTCTGCTATACCCCCTGTAGAACCCCCTTTAACCGCTTCAGGAGCTGCGGTAGCTCAAGACCTGGCCGATACCATACCTACTCCTGTTCAAGCTGTTCCAACCGCTGCTATGCCCGATACAATGACAGTACCTCATAGCGCACCTGTTCCTGCTCCTTCCGTTCCTGCTTCTGTCACTGCCAACAAAGCTGTGTCCGCAGCCGCTAAAGCTTCTGCGAAGACAGTCGTGCCTCGAATCTCAAATACGTTGTCTGAAATGAAATATGCACTCATGACTAGCGGCTTAAAGGAATCAAATGTCGAAACAGCTTTTAACTTTTTGTACGCAGCAGAACAGGTTCCTATTTCTGGTAAACACTTCGTTCAACAAGCAGAGTTTGGCGATGAAGTTGTAAGTAGATTCCAAAATATCAGGAGAGGATTTTTAGACCCTACCAAATACGAATCTTCAGTCGATGACATGATGAAACTTATGTTTTCAGACAAGGAAGGAAATATGCTTGCTGATTTTGATGTTGAATATGATTACAGAGGTCAGACACATAAAACAACAATTAGTGCTCAACAGATTAGAGATGACTTGGTTACTGCTGCTAAGAACATGCACGCTAATGAAAAGAACGTAGATGTATTAAAAACTCTTAGGTCAAAAGCTTCTCTAGAACAATTTGATCAGAATGAATTAACAGGCTTATATAAGCAGTTAGGTCAGAACTTAGAAGGTGTTCATTACAGAGCAGATGAACTTTCTCAGCTAGGAGATGATGCAGCAAGAGCGGCTGCTGGATCTGCAAAACCTACAGGCAATGCTGCTCAGCAAATTAGCCAAGTTCTAACAGATCAAAACGCAGCAACAATCAAGGATGGAATGAGTAAAGCAGGTAAGAGTGCAAAGCCTTCTGAGATGTTGAAGAACAAGAATTTAGCTATTGCAGCAGGAATGTTAGCAGTAGGTGGAGCTGCTCTTGGGATGACACTCTCTCCTACCTACGTAAACAAGAGAGAGCATTATATTGATCCTGACTTTCTATTTCCTGAAGAGTTTGATACTCTAGATCCACAACTACATTCAAAAGGTCTTATAACTCCTAGTGCTGTAGTTGCTTCTGGTAATTATCAGGCTAGTGTTCACTTGCCTCCTAGTGCCAGAATACCTGAGAACATGGCTGGACGCTTAGCGATGATGGGTGGAAATACCGCTAGTTCTTTGTCTGTATTTGATCATCGCATGAGCTTAGATGCTCACAAAATAGATAAGATCAAGAGAGAGATTATTTAATGGCTCAGAAGTTTAATACCAACCAATTGATTTATGAGTATTTAAAAGGTGATTCAAAAGCTAACGTTACTGTATCAAAGCTACCTCCTCGAATACAAAGACAAGTGGTTACAAAGGCTGTTCAAGAAATCACGGGAGGTATCGGACGAAACGTTGCCATTACTGAGGGATCTATTTTAGATCAAAGCCTTTATACGAATGAAAAGTCTCCGCATGAGGTTCCGAACACGAAAATGGCAGAGAGCCATTCCTTGCAGATCAACGACATTTTATTTCAAGATATCCCAGTTACGCAGATAGGAATTCAATATCAAACACATAGTTTTAAAAGTAATTCGATTAGATCTCAGGGGCCTGTAAAAACAAAGTCTGGTCGTTCTATTATTTCGATTCAATTGCAATTGGTATTTGTTGGATTGGAGTCAATCAACAAAGAATTAAGGCGATTGATAGCTCAGGCCAGAATCTTGCCTATTTGGTATATCAACAATGACTACATTCGAGCACATGTATATCCAGAAGAAAACCAATATAAAGAGAACTTAAAAGCAATCGCGGTTGTTCTCAATGCAATGAGTATCTCCGTACATCCAGAAGCAATAGACACACTAATTGCTTCTTTGTCTCTGGAAGTATTTAACTGGGAAGTTTATTCGAAGGATTTTACATATTGGACTAGTTCTAAAAATCAAAAAGCTATACCAACAAGTAACCCTATAAATTCTAGTACTTTTAAACTTTATTGGGATTCTATAATTTCTGGCTATTCAAATATTGACAACTTTATAACGGACTCTTATCAGAGCGAAGCTAAATCTCAATCTACTTATAAAACAGGTTCTGCAGAAGTTAACTCGTCCCCAGTCAAATTATATAAAACAGAGAACTCTTACAATTTCGTACCAATCTCTGATTTTGATTCTGATGATGTTTTAAGTATTACGTATGACTCTTATCAGCCTATTCCTACGAACGTGCTAGAGATGCTTTTGGCAATAAAACCGCCTAGTCCAGAAGATAAAATTGCTGCAATTCAGGATGCTGTCTCTAAAAGACAGACTAACCGTGAAGAGAAAGAGGTTGCTGTAGGTTCAGTAATTTCAAATGTACAAATTTATGCTCATGGTAATCGGATCAATCTAATTACTGCAGAAAAGATCTTGGAGTTTGCCAAAACTCCATTGTTTCTTAACAAGCCCTACTTTAACGATGTCAATAATAGAGAAGCGACTGATTATTATGATTGCTCCTCTTTTGTGTATAACGTCTTGCGTCGTTTTGGTTTGGAGTTCGGAACTTATACAGGTTCTCAGTATCAAAATATTACTACTAAAAGTGTCATTCTTGATTCATTTAACACTCTTGAATCGATGAAACAAGCGTTCAAAACACCAGCATATGTAAAAGCAAAAGATTTTGTAGGATGTCTAATATTCTGTTTTAAGGATCCTCCTTTAGATCCTAAAAAACTTTTGGCACTTTACGAACACAAACGAATATTTAACCGTGCTGATAAAGATCGACAACTTGGACATATTGGTTTTTTAGTTCCCGATGGTCAAGGTCGGCTATGTATTTTGCATGCTTATAGTTATGGAGTAAAAGAGACTTCGGCAAGTGCATTACGAGGATACAATTATTTCGAAATCTACCCGATACCAGGAGTTGATCATTCTGAAAATGGCAAGGGAGATATACCAAATCTTAATAAAGTTCGTCAGGATAATATCAAGGAATTTACAAGCAAGATAACTGCACCACAATTCGAAGGTCTCAACAAGGCCCAAAGGCAAACAAGAGGAGACGCTAGTCTTAAATTATACGAAGGCTCTCTTCAATATGGTAAGAGATTGGTTGGGGCGCTAAATGCGTGGCTAACCAAGAACAAGCAATGGAAATTGGAATGGCTTCGCAATGGAACATTGTTACTTTCCAAGAAGAACACTCTCGTACTTAATAACAAGGCTTTATATCATTCAGCTGAAAACAAGCTGTCTAATTCTGGGCCAGTTCTTGAGCATATCATCGTAAACGTAAATAACACATTTGCCAGAATTCCGATGAATGGTCATGAGTTTGTAACACATCAGTATCTTGGAGGTGGGGATTGTGATGTTGTTGTGCAGCTTAAATCAGTTGGGCTACAGTTTGTTGCACAATTGCAAACTATCCGCAAGTACACCGAGTCGGCTGCTCGTATCTACCGCTATTTAGATGATGTAGGAACGATCGAATTAAAAAATCCTATCATTCAACTTTCGGGTTCTAAGAAGTTCATCATCGAATCCTTAGAAACAAAGACGGTTCCTGAGCATCCAGATCTTTATGATATTGCAATTCGATTCTCAGAGATGCGCAATAATCCACGAGACTCAGAAGCTTTTAAACAAGAGTTTGTTGAGAATTCTAATGTTCGAGATCAGATCATCAAGAAGTTGATTGATTTACCTACCACAGATATTTTTAAAAATCCTGAAAGAACATACATTTTTAAATCGCTATTTTATCAGGAGAATGGTTTTACCTTTGGCAAAAAAACTGTGGGTTTAAAAGTAGATTCCAATGTTTTCGGAGAATTTTTAAGATTCGATCATTTAAATTATCTTAAATCTTTAATGTCTGCAGCTTTTAATGGAGGAGATTTATCTGGAATTAGAAATATCGATACTTCCAAGCTTACTAAGCAAAAGTTAATACGCAGCTTGATTACTGGCCTGCTTACTCCATTTCTGCATCATCTTGAACCGTTAATTAACATATTGGGCATGAATATCGAAGATCTTGCCAAAGTTAGTGATGATAAAAAACATCCTCTATATACATACGGCATCTTTAACAAGATAAAGATTTTGTCTTCCTCTATAGAAATGGGAAAAAAGGACCAAAAGGGCTTTGTTACCAAGCAAAGCAAGTTTGGTTTTGACACAGCTAATAGTTTTCCTGTCGAAACTTATCAGCATGCGAAGAAGAGAATAGAAACAGCCTTTGATGATTTAATCTTAAAAAGAAAGATATTTGTAGATATACCTTGGGAATCGGATAGTATCGTTATACAAGCGATTGAAACTTGGAATGAATTGCTCGAAGGTGCAAAAGGTTTGTTATCTGCTGGTGTAAGTCTATATCAGATGATAACAGGTCAAGAAGGCTTGAAAGTGTTTGGCCTTCAGACTCAGCAGTTGCTCATGTCTATAGAGGGTTCTCAGATTGGAAAAGTACCTGGATTCTTTAAAGACGCATTAAAGAATCATACAACAGTAACTAATGTCGGTTCTTTCCTTGGTTATAATGCTAATTATCTTATTGAAACCAGCTCTATTATCGAACTTCGCGAAGTTCAAGCAAAAGCAAGATTTGCACTAATAGGTCTTACTTCTCAATTCAGAGCTGCAATGATCCGTCTGTCTCAAATAGCCTACACTCACTTAAAATACACAGATACATTTGCTAATTTAGTTAAGATGAGTGGTGCGGATGACACCTTGTTTTTAGGACTTCCTGCATACCAAGATATTCCTGTCCCTTATGTTGATTACCGTAGCAATCCCGAGGTTGCAAAACAGCTTTCTCTCCACAACAAATCCCCCGTTAGATTCTTAAATCCCGACTTTTACTTCTTTAATCAAGGCGATTATCAAGAACACGATGCTGTCAGAATCACAAGCGCAATAGATCGTGCTACTAAAACGATGTCGGCAAACTTCATATTGTCAAACGCTTTTGGAATCATTCCTAGTCCGAATGAACCATTGGTTGGCCCTATTGCTCGTACTGGTCCGTATCTACCGCCGGGTTGGCAGAGAGGGGAGATTAACTATCGCAATTTACCTGAAACAATTGATCAATACTATTTTCCGATGGTGATGGGTAGGAATATTCCTAATGGACTTGTAGGAGCTAAGGGTTCCAAACAGGCATTGGCCGTCAGCAGTGAAACTCAAGCCCAAAGCAATCCTTCTAAAGACGCAATTGCTTTAGCTATCAGAAATGGTAAGAACGTTTTTAATCCTGCATTAGATTACGTTGCCTTTGGACCTCTTGGTGGAATTGAAAGCAGACTTGCTACTGTGATCGAAAGACGTCCAGACGAAGCATTGAAATTCTACATAGCCTCTGCAGCAAAAGAGAATTCTAGTCCTTTCAGGATGCGCAGAGCCATGCCTGCAATCAAATTGTACTTCATCGAAGACGATACTTCTGGCTTTGGTGGCCGAGATCCCTCTTCTTTTATTCGTTCATATGATGACTTCTTTTCTTACCGAGCTATTAAAGAAGTGAAGATGATCTCTAGTCGCAAGTTCCCAGCAAGTCATTTGATTATTCGATTGTCTAATCTTTATGGAAACCTTGACGGCTTGCAGTTCTCAAATCCATCAGATAGCTCTCATAACTATGTGGGCAAGACGACAGATCAAGTTCAAGAATCTATTTCATTTGAGAAACAAAACACTCCAGAAGAAAACCCTTTTACCCGATTCATACTTAAAGAAGGTATCCGTGTTCAGTTTAGAGGAGGATTTGACAACAACCCTGAATTTTTACCGATAGTATTCAATGGTCAGATTGTTCAGATCAACCAAGAATCTGGCGATGAAGTAGTGATCGTATGTCAAGACTTTGGCACTCAGTTGGTTGCAGACATTAAAGGACAAGAGAAGGGAGTTCTCAACCATCGTTGGATTGATACCTTTGAGCTTTTGAGCTTTTTGATTACGCAACCAGAAATGACTTATTTCGGTCGTTGGGGATTGGATGTTGCGAAGTCTTTAGGAGAAAGCAAATCTACTGGAGGATGGGAAAAAGTCTTTAAGTTTCTTGAAGATCCCCGCGATGATAATTTGTTTTGTCCTTCCAGAGAGCAAATGATCATGCACTTCTCAGATGAGAAGGGAGGTATGTTTTCGAATTTATTCAATAATCTAAAGTATCTTTTTACTCTAAGTACTACTGTTGGCACTGGCGATAACAAGATCAAAGTAAACCCTGTTGGGGAGATAGCTGGTAAGAAGCTATACGCAATCACATCTCCGTCTATCGTTGTCAGTTCTTCGGCGGGTGGTACGGAGGCTAAACCAGCAACAACACTTACTTTTGGTACTTTGGAATACACGTTGGGAGATGTTGCTTACCAAGGCTTGGATTACTCGATCTATCGTCAAACTATTTGGGATATCTTCAAGGAAATGGAGTTAAGACATCCTGGTTGGATTGGCCATCCTGTTGTTTATGGAAATCGCATGACAATGTTCTTTGGCTTATCTAGTCAACCATACTGGTTCAGACCTCCATCTCCTCATGAATCTACAGAGATTCATAAGCAAAACAAACAAGTTCAAGACAAGTTAAAGAAAGACAATATTTACAAAAAAGTTACTCAAGAGTTGGCTAAGTCAAACACTGTAACAAGCAGAGCAGTAACTTCTGCCAAATACTATGCTTGGGAAGCTTTGGTTTGGGCTGATTGGATTGTTACAGTAGCTTCTATTTGGGCTTCGGTTAAAACAGGTGGTCTTTCTTTGGGTCTTTTAGGAGCGAAAGAAGGAGTAAAAATCACAGTTAAACAAATTCTTAAAAGAGTAGCGATAGGGGGAGCTATCGCTTATGGGAACTATCAAGCAGTCGGAGATTCTAGTTGGACAGCTCTAGGGTTAAACGTATTATTGGGAGGTGCTATTGCAAGGAGTGGATTTACTGCTATCGCCTCTAGTTTAGACAAATATTCAAAAATTACGAAGATTGCTGCTGGAGTAGCGGTAGGTGTTGCTGGTGTCACAGCGGTAGGCACTTCTGCATATACTAACTTTTTCGACAACACTGCTGCTTACCAGTTGATGCAACAATCGATCTTTCAAAGAGCTGCAGCGGGGATCTTAAAAGATCACATTGGTGGCCGATTAAAACCTTTTAGAGATCATCATATTGTTACTTCTAAACACAATATCGTTGCGAATCAAATCAAGAGTTCGGTTCATAACATCTACAACGCAGTGACCTTAGAGTACACAGACAATGAAAAGACAAAGCTTGCAAAAGGCGATCAAATCTTTGGCCAGTCAAAAGCTGTTAAAACGCTCAAAGCCTCCCATCGTATTTATGACAAAGATCTTCGTCTAGGATTCTTTTCATACCCAAATTGCAGAGGCTCTTGGATGGCTGATCGTTATTGCCAAGGATTGCTGTTGCGACATCTCAAGGACGCTTATCAGGGGCAGCTTGTTGTTTTAGGAGATTTTACGCTCAAGCCTTACGACAGAGTGCTTATCGAAGATGATTACTTAGGAATGTATGGACAAATCGAAATAGAACAAGTTGTTCACACTGTTTCCCCTGAACTTGGCTTTATTACAGAGATCACTCCAGATCTTGTGATGTATGGAAACAATATTGTTGATATGCCTTACGACAATTTCCTTTCGATGTACAAGGCATATCGTAAGATGAGCTGGAACGACACTATCGAAAGTGTATTGAAAAACGACACCACCAAGTTCTATAAAGAACTGCAATTAAAAAGAACAACGGCGGGAGGATTGAAATCAGGTAATGCACCAGGAATTGCTGCTGCTAGAGCTTTAAACAGTATTCCTACGTTGTTTATGATGACATTTCTTGGAGCAGGATTTGGAGCAGGAGTGGCTCTTGGAAGTGGGAAGGTTGCTGTTGTATCAGCGACAACTAGTGCATCCTTGGCAGCTACAGGACTTGCTACTGTTACGGGAGCTATCGGAAACGCAGATAATATAAATGAGGGTTCTAGAGACGGAGTCTTGAATGATGTGTTTAGTTACATTGGATATAAGTTATTTGGGTCAATGGCTACTAAGTATTACGAATGGACTTTGGAGAAACAACCGATCATCTTTGAACCATTGTATATAAACGGAAAGCCAATGTTGCCTGTAATCGATATGGATAAAGTTTCGATGCTTCAATATTTGAATGATGAATTTATACCTATCATTGGCAACTTAGCACGTGGGTTGGATGTTCTGCAGGAATCTGGTAGGATGTTTATTCATGGAGATCTGAGTAATAAGATCGCCGCGTTGGATTAAGGAGTTTTAGATGGGAAGAGTCCCAGTTACTTTTAGTGATTCCGAAGGAATAAGTATTACAAGTCATCAAAACAGATCTTCTCCGATGGAGAATAATCTTCTATTTCAAGCTTGTATAATCACTAAGTTTCGTGAGAATTCTAATATCGCTAACATCATTTTGAGTAGTGGCAAGATCGTCGAGGATGTTCGGATCATCACTCCTACAAAGTTAATGCTGATGTTTTTAGGCCCTGTAAGTACTCTGGCTAATGTACCTGGTGTTTTGTTTTTTAGGTTTACACCCGAAGATGGCTTTGTGATTGTTGGAGATATTGGTGCTTACGAATATGACGAGGAATCAAATAAAGCAATCAAGCCATTTTATTTGTAGAGGTTAACAATCATGAGTCAATTGATTTGGAAGAATGGTAAGAACATCGGTATCTCGTTGGACGATGAAGCAAAGAGTCTTGCAATCTTTGCTGGCAATGCAGCAATCTATTTGGATGAAGAAAAAGGTCAGGTGGTTATCAGTGGTCTGGTCACAGAAAATCATAGCGGAGAACGTATCGAAGATATGATCTTACGTCGCAGTGCAGGGCCAGAGACACTGATTCCTTCTACAACGGTAAGTCCAATGCCTGCTGCCACTCTGAACATTCCTTTTAAAGCTGTTGGAGGACTTATGTCTGACACCTGGGGCATGATCACGAAACTTCTAGGAGGTTGATCCAATGCCTTTTCAATATGAAAACGGAGACCTGCTCTTCTCTGATGATGGAGACTTTGCTATAGATGTCTATGGTGATTTAGCTGACACATTGGAAGATGGTTTAAAAGCATTGTCCCAATCGATCAGAGATCGAGTTAAATACCCTGCGGGTTCTTGGTCTTTATATCCAGATAAAGGTGTAGCCTTCTTGCCTTTTGGAATGTATAACTTAGAAGCTAATGCTGAATTGTATGAAGATGTTATTAGGAATGCTCTAACGGTGGATGGTTTGGTCTTCTCGGAAGATTTAGAAGTAGATGTCGCTGATATAGGCGATGATATTTGGTTGATTGCAGTATCAGTTTTGACTCAGCCTTCTCCTCTCAACAACGGATCTTCAAAGAGAATATTCTTCTTATCTTTCGATCAATCATCTAAGAAGATTCAATATTATTGATGTTTAGGAGTTTCGTAAGATGCCCTCGAATTTTATAGATCAGGCTGTTCGTAGAAATCAAGTTTACAACAGATACATGAAAGAGACGAATCTTACGAGATTCGAAGAAGGCAGTAAGAGCAGAAGTATTATTGATGCCTTATTGTCTTATCAAGATTTGATTGAGACTTCGATATTAGAAGAGATCAATCGAGCTAACCCGCTAGTTGCGAGTAGCACCTTCCAAGATTACTGGTTAGATTTCCTTGGTATTCAGAAGATAGAAGCTACAAAAGTTACGGCACGTGCTGATCAACGTATCGTTAAGCTATATGTAGATACAGGAACATTTAGTGATCTTGATAACGGAGGAACAGTCACAATCTCGCCCAGATCGATGACCCTTGTTGGTCGCAACAGAGTATTCGGAGATTTTGAGACTGCAGAGCAAACTATAACTTATTCGAATACTGAACTCATCACGATGCTTCCGGGAGATAGCGAGGTTTGGATCGGGATAGAAGCGAATGGTTTTGGAGAAGCATATCGTCTAGAAAAGAACCAGCTTGTGAGTCACGACTTCTCTGATTATGCCGCTTTTGGAAACGTACCTTTGAAGGTAACAAACGTTGTTCCGATTACCTCTGGATATGATGGCGATACAGAGGAGATTTTGTCTTCCAAGATCTTTAGAAGTGCTGTCTTCACAGACAACGATATTGAAGGCAAGATCTCTAATTTGTTAACTGAAGTAGCAGAGGTGGAAGATTTCTTAATTCTTCCTCGATTCTCTGGCCCAGGAACTGTAGATGTGTTTGTCGACAATTCTTTCTTTACGATAGACAACACAGTTCTAGAAGCAGTAAGAAATCGCTTAGAGCAAATTCAAAACAAAGGTGCTCAGCTTTTCGTGTCCAAGGTTCCACGAGTAGGAGTGACAATTATTCTTACTGTTGACTTCATTCCTAGTGTGACGACTGATGATCGTGTAGCTATTATTGATCAAATTAGGAATGTATTGTATTCACGTATGGCAGTTCTGAATATTGGAGAAACCCTTGACTTCTTAGAAACCGCCAACCAAATCAAAGCATCGTTCCCTCAGCTTAGCTCTTTTGGTAGAGCAAACCAGTATTTTGATGAAGTTAAGATTTACAGGCAAGGAATTGTAAATGATCGAGTGGGTTCTTACTTCGATCAGAATACTTTGCTAACTCTTAGACCATACGAAAGACTATTCCCAGAAACTACTTTCCCAAATCCTATTATCGTGAGATTGAAAAATGCTTAAAAGTATTCGAGACAATCGAAGGGTATCAATTACTCAGGATTTGCAGAATCTATATCCTTATGAAAGCAGGGCGCGATCTTACAAGTATTCTGTAGCAGCACAAATCTTCAATCCCCTAGCCTTGGAGCTATTGAACAACCAATTAGACATGGAGCGCGTACTTAACAACTACGTGCCGCCAATCTTTGATACCGAAGATATTGATGTCGTGTATCGTATTCCCAATGTGTTTGGAACATCTACATCTACTCCTAAGTTCTATGAAGGTACTTCGACAACTTATACAGAGGTAACAAAAACAACTTCTGACTTAGATTCATTTTGGTACTCAAGACTTCCTACTAGACTAGAGCCAGTAAGTACAAACACGCGGACCTTGTACACAGAAAAACTCAATGGTTTGTATGCAGGACATACAAGTACTGCTTTTTCATTACGTTCAAATTACATCGGAACTAGTACTGCGGAGATAACTGCTTCAGATGTACAGACGAGCTTTACAAACCAGATCCTCAACATCTATTGCACGTCTGGGACTGTAGCTACGGTTCGTTTCCAAAGCACACAAACCGCTTCAGATCCTGCGCTGATGTTTGAATGGTATGACACCATTACCAATACTGCGATTGCTCGTAAAGAGGTCTTCTATGGCCTTGTGGGAGCAGGCACTGCAACAGCTACTAATACCAGCCCAAACCATTTAACAAACTATCGCAACTACTACTTTTATGATGGGTTCGCACAAACAGGCGTTCCCTTCTGCGAAGTTAAGTACTACATGACTGCTACTTCGACAAATGACTTAGATCTCAGAGATTGGTTTGTTAAGGACTTTGTAGCATTGCAAGATTTGACTACAAGTCCTTACTTAAATCGCACCTTCAAAACAGAGCATCCTAACTATGCGTTTGTTACAGTTCGTAATGGCTCATCGTTATCAATGTCTGACATTAACCAACCTCAGATTAGTGGTGTATTGGTACATGGAATAAATCATCTGGGTCAACAAGACCGCGAGTTAATCAGCACTCCTTATAACGGAGTTCATCAATCACTCAAACGATGGCTACAACTGGATAAAGTTCTTCCGTATCATATGCCAAATGAGACTTATTACGATGTTGAACTTCAGCACTTCCAGAAAACATATCCAACACTAGACACAGTACAATCTTTTGTATCTCCTGATGAGAAGAGCTTCTTATTTAAGAATGTAAGCACTGACTCTGGAACTGCCTTCCTTGAGTTCCAGCGATTGTTTTCTGGTGGAGTAGCCTTTCAAAGCACTGAAGGTTCTGTTCTGATTAAGAAGATTCAGCTTGCAGACACTAACGGATCTGCAATTCAAGCTGTAGATGCTGCTTATGACATGGGTAACCAACTCATGTATGTATTGGACACAGCCTCTAAAGTTCATCTATTTGATACCTTGGATCATTGGCCTAGCCAAACTGCAATCACTGCATCGCTTATTAGGACTCATGACCCTATTCATAAGATTGAGTTCTTAGGATTAGACGATGATTCACCAACAATAAACGAAACAAAACATGTCACTCATTACTGGGCAGATCGTAGCTACTTCTTACTCAAGCATAGATGGATATTGCAAAAGCCTAATGGGACAGTTGTAGGTATCGACGAAGACTTTAATGAAGTTGCTCATACAGCGGACTTTTGGATTACGAATCAAGAATCCTACGAATTAAATCAAGGTGTTTGGAGATTTAATGGAGTTAAAGTACCGATTCTGTTTGATCAATATGGTGATTATATTTTAGTGCTTGAATCTGAATTCAGAGAAGATGATTCATTTGTTACATTCCGTGAGAATGATGTGGTGATTTTCTCTGTTTTCAAGAAAGAAGCATTGAAGACTTATACTCCAGATCTATCATTAGGGACTCCAATCGGTATTGATTTCTACCCTAACCGAGATCTTGTATTGGCTTATGCAAACTCAGACAACCCCTATTCGATATTCGAGCAGCAATTGCGGTTGCGCTATGATTACTACTATGTTTCAGATGACAACCGAGAACTTGTATTCAGGGAGAATTACGGTCATATCTACTTGATTCTCCAAATAGATGGAGATGACGAAGTGTGTGTAAGAACTATTCTAGTTAAGACAAGCAATGATGCTTTGACAGAAGCACAAACTGACTGTTATTTTGTCGTGTGCAATAGTGCAGGCGGAGCTATGACTTTTGCTCTCCCTGAGATTACAAGTGGAATGGATGGCTATACAGTTACGATTAAAAGGTATGGTGCGAACTTGGTAACTGTTAATCGCGGCGGTAGCGACACTATAGATGGAGCTACTTCTTTAGCCTTTACAACGAACTTAGATGCTTACACATTGACAGCGGTCTATAGCCTTAATATGTGGATGATTAGTTGATGATTAACTTTGTTTTCAATCTAGCTTCAGAACAAGCTCGTATTGAATTAAAGCCTCAGAATACGTTCACTGAGATTGATGCGATGGCTAATGTTTTTGGAATCCAACGCTATCCTGGTGAACGATACAAAGACTTCTATAACTATTTTAATCGTGTTGCGATTCAGACAAGGGATGGTTCGATACCAGATTTGGCACAAATAGCTTCTCGCTCTGAGCTATTCTTTGTCAAAACGATGTCCAAAAGTACTGACTATCGTTTCAAAATAGAGATCACTGGCAACCATGATTTAATCATTACACAGAATAGTTGGAATTCTACAGCGTGGGTTTCGACTGAAACGTCTTGGGACTTAACTAACCGCAAAAGATACCCTTTCCTACACGATGCCCTTCTAGATGTAAGAGACACTTTTCATCAGCTAGAATTCGAAGTATATGGCATTGAATCAGAAGGCGACTTTGGTGTTTGTGGGATGAGCTTAAATCCGGGACGTAACTTCTCTCGCTCTGGAGATTCCCCCAGTAATACTCAAGTGCCGTTTACAATGTCTGCGATGCCATGCACGATGAAGTATGCAACTGCTACTTATACCCAGAAGACAAGTACTAATTTAGGCACTGCAGGATTCTACATCGATTACCACATCGGAAGAATGTATTGCTCTACGCAGTATATGAGTGACTTGAACATATCATATGACATTGTTGAAGATCCCTATATATTTATAGGTTCCAAGGGGGTTAGAACTAGAACGCTTTGTTCAACCGAGTCATTCATCAAGATGATTCAGAATGAAACATTGCATCCTAACCGTTACATAGAACTTGTCACGAGCAGCAGTACTCAGACTTCTACTCAAATAACGGGCTTGAATGAAACTCCTTATTATTGCCGCTTCTTTGAAGAAGACATTGAGATGAGGTATCGCGCAAGATGACAACAGCAACATCTTCTACAGCAGCTTTCAGAGTGGCAGTGTTTGATGACGTCCATAATGAGAAGAAGTCATTAGCGAAGTATATGAGTACTGTCCAAGATGGTCAGCGACTCAGAGGAAACAATTCTTTACAATGTCCGGGCTTTACTTTTGAAGATGAGCAAGAGGTATTTACCGAATTGGATTATGCAGGATTAACGATCCAGAACAATCCAGTGATTAGAGATGGGTTTTATTCGGTTAACAATGACAAGCATCTTCTCTATAGTGATCGTAGTGTGTTCGAGATTTTTAACTTCAGTAGTACTTACGTTCCCACAGAAAGTGCTTTGAGGCATTTATGCTCTTACGAGTGTGACTTTGAACATGTGGAAGTATCTTTGTTTGAACGACGTAATCAAGACATAGTGAAGCATTTGTACAAGAGAGTAAGCACGTTTACTCTCCTACCAACTCAAACACAAGAGCGACACTGGCCTTACTATTACACTTCATACTTCGACACAAGTGAAAGAGAGTTTGTTGTAGATACTGCCTTTGCAAAGTTTAAAGAGATTGTTGTTAATAAAGTTGATAGTGCTTATTCAAGATTCGAGAGTACTCATACAACAATGAGTGCTTGGACGGCGGTTCTTGATAGCTATAGCTCTACAAATCATGTTATCAAGTATCCATTCTATCCTTTAGATAGTGCTGTTAATCAACTCTATACGTGGGATTCTGCTTCAACCAATTTAGTGTCTTGGACTTTAACAAGTACGATTCCAGGCGCTGAGACAGGGAGGTTTTACACTCTTAATGACAAAGAAGGCATTGCTTATTTAAACACAGCAATTTCTACTTACGGGACAGCTTATCTTGGATACAAAGCAATACCTGCTGTGATCTATTACTTAGATAATGAACATACATTCTATAGCGCACAAGAAGAAGTGATTGGTCGAATCGTTGATGATCCGAAACATTCAAGCTACTATTTCGTACTTGATCATTCATTAAGCAAAGAGCTGGAGCTGTCCTTAGATATTCCAGATGCTACAAAGGATGGTTCTGTTTGGAGAAGTATTTACTATAATCAACCTTGGAAACAGATCAACTTAACACTTAAAAACAAGATCACCTTAGATCCAATTCCTTCGCAAAAGCTTACGATTACTCTTCTTAACTCTGTAGGAAAGTTGCAGAATCAAACGGTATATACAGACGTAGATGGTAAAGCTAAGTGTTATTACAAACCTGCGACTTATTCCGAAGCCTTTATTCCTGTAACAACTTCTAACTCAACCACATTGGTTAATAGTCGGTTGCAATACTTAGACACAAATCTTTCAAAGGTTTATCTGTATGGAGTATGGAAGGACGACCCATTAGTTGGATCGACTTCTACAACTACAGACGAACATTCTAAAGCTTGGTCAACTTCATTACTTAACGGCAGGAAAGTTATCTTCTATCACTGGGACACTGCTATTTATAATCCCGTGACAAATACTCAAGGCGCTTTTCTTCCCGTAAGACCAGCCGCTCTTGCATCTACTTCTTTAACATACGATACAGCGGTGCCTCTATACAGCGCTACAGATACTACGATTGCTGTCGGTGCTTTGTCGTTAATCGGAGATCTAAAAGCTAATCTTCGAATAGAGTATTTTGATCAAACTGCAAATTACACTTTGGTCAATCAGCTCTCTAGAGAACAGAGAGGGCAAGCTGAGTATCTTGGTAAGGATTATGGCTTTGGTTTTAGAGTGTATTCAAGCAACCTGAGTGTTGCAGACACATTTGATGCAGCAACTTATTTAACAATCAATCCATTTAACAGTAAGTACACAATCTTGTTCGAAGGCGGTTATTATAAGGACATTTCGAATAACATAGATTTTTCTTATACGCTCGTATGATCTATCAAAGGATTTAGAAATGACAGATAAATTAAAGACTACACTGATGAACCAGCCCGAATTTGCTGCAGGGGAGTTGCCTACTGCTAGTAAATTCAATGCTTCCTTTGAACAAGTAAGATTCGCACTAGAACGATTAGAACGCGCTCTCGGTGACATAACTGATTACACTGCTGCTAATCGCGCCTTGAGTGCAGACAACTTGCATCAGTATTCTCTAGGAAGATCTGTTGGTGCTAATGGAATTGGTCAGTCACTTGTTGATTCTAAGACTAATTTTGTTTACGAAGACACTCTCCAACTAGGTCGCAATGAATGGTTCCTTCCTTACATACCTCGCGGAACTAACTATACCCTTGCATATTCAATTACAGCAAGCACTGCAACTAATAGAATTGGCAGTGCTGTTTTTGTCACAGATGTAACCCCCAGCACTCCTTCAGCTCCCGGTGAATACTTCTATGATTCTACGAATAATAAGATCGTTTCTTTCCTTCATTTAATTGGAGGAACTGCAACCTTTGCTTGCACTAGCTTTGCTGACGCAGAACGAAGTTACGATTATTTGTATAGCCCTGCTTTAGGGCACGAAAGATTAAACGTCTTTCCTCCACCTCATTCAACAGCTACATACATCACTGTTTCTACTTCAAGCAATACCAATTATGGCTACATTGTTTCTATGAATCCCTTGAGACCTTTATATTCAACTCCTGTAGATAGTACGGATTTATCCAGAGCTTCTACGGCAGACTTAAATGTAGAGGGAACTGCTCGCAAAGCATCTTTTGGTTTAAATCCTTTTCTTACAACAACCAACTTAGTTAGCTACAAATTACCTTCTTCTTTATCTACATACGCAGAACATAATCAGATTCCCAGCGGACATCTCTATTTGTTTAATGAAGGTAACAACGACACAATTCTCACAGGTACTTATTATTACCGTGATCAAACATCTGTGTATTACAAAGGATTGACTCTTAATACGGCAGCTACTTCTCAGTATAGATTGGTCAATCATGGTGGTTTGTCTCATGCAGAATTGCTAGAAGCCTTGCGCTGGGATATGCGTTTCCATGAACACAAAGGACCTCGTGCCATAGATCATGATTCTCTGAGGAATCTTGGAGGAAGAGTAAATACGGCGATTAACTCTCATATGGGTAGAGGGTGGTGGAGACCTACAGTTCCAACAACTCATCCACACCCTCAGTATCTGAATCGTTATGGCTGGTCTGATAGTTATGACACTGCGAATCTTTGCAATATGATGCAAGGTCACATCTACATCGCAGCTTCCTCTACAAACGCAGCTCACCAAACCTATGCCCAAGCTTTAGGAGATTCGACAACAACATCATTTGGTTTATACATTGGTGGAACAAATAAATACTTGATCGTAGATAAGTACAATGTAGATAACTATTTAATGGTTAGATCCCCGCATCTTGTTCTCGGAGCAACTGGTATCTTTAGTTTCGAAGAATCTACAAACGTAATCTCGGTTGGAGCAGCAGGAGCGGGAGTTTCGATATTCGCAGCAACAGCAACTGATGTTTCGATTTCTCATGTCGGCAACCTGAATCATCTCTCCTATAACGTTGAAAAAGTCAGTGTAGATATTGTCTCGAAGAACGCTACTAACGATGTTCTTGCATTAAGTACTGGTGTACAAATCCAAGGTGTCCTAGAGGATTCTTACTTAACAGTTGCTGGAGGGAATAACATCGCAGTAAATGCTCTAGGAAAGATCCATGCAACGATCATCAACCGCACAAATATGAGTTATGAGCTAGTAAGTACAGTTCTTAGTACAACTAACTTACAAGCTCCTTTTACAGGACCTGGCAAATATGCTTATTACGATAACTACTCAATCGATGGTGCAAGGCGAAGAACGAAGGTTTACCATCCTCACAAATGGATGATGCTAGAAGATGACACGGCGGCAGGCTGGGTAGAATACAACTACATCACAGGTGCTAATATCCCAAAATACCGAGTCAGATCTACAGATTCTGCGAATGGTATCTACATTACTGGTACTGCTTTTGATGCTGCTGTGTACTTGGATTTGGAAGAAGATTGCTATGTGCAAGAAATTCAGTTAGGACTTGCTTATGATAATGCTACCTTGAAACTTTATCGGTGTCTTCTTAACGGCAGTGCGATCGAGGCAACTTCTTCTGCGCTACCTACGATGAACGGTTCTTCTACAACGATTACTTGGGTTTTAGGAACTCAATATGGAGTAATGGGACAGAGGTATCCTACAGCTCAAAACACAGCTATTGATTTATTACTTGTTGTTGAGAACGTAGACTTGGACGCTGGAACTCATTTTCAAGTTCACATGGGCAAATGTATCTATTACCAGATGAGGTCTTAACCAGATGCTCAGCTTTATATTCAACGTACATGAGGTAGCACGAACAACCAATCATTCATGCTTCTTCAATGTCTTCGAGAACCCACATCCTGTGCGCAAGAAACGATACCTGACTCGGGATGATACTCCGATAGCACATGTAATGAATGACGGCTCTAAGGCTTCAGAAAAGCTGCTAATGATCGATCACGTTGAGGTTGGAGATTACTTATTTGAAGCGTCCTTTAAGTTGTTCAACTATGCAGGTAAGAATCATTATGTTCGTAGCGGAAACAACCTTACATGGCATCATACAAACATTATTGTCACAGGAGTTTTTGACCAGGAGAGCAGTCCTTTGTGGTATGGACATCGATTGAACTTATTAGCCACAGAAATAGAGCTTATTTCCGACAATTCAATTCTTTCTAAAGACAAATACAAGATAGTGGAAGAAGTAGATTATGAAAGTACTTCTACTTACTTGACGATATGCCACAGCATCGACATCACAGACAAGTTATACTTTGTTAAATACAAGCTCAATGATCAAAACTACTTAGAATTATTAAATCAGGAGCGTTTATTCCATCGATCTTTCGAATTCATTACTGATTTCTATTCTCCTGCCAATAAGAAGATGCTTGTGTATAAGGTGGTTAAAGAACTAAATAAGTTGAGAATAGTGCTACCAGAAGAAACAGAAAGTATTGCGATCAAGGAGAAGGAATATTCTGTCTACAGTTCGATACCTCCTTATCAGTTTGGCAATGAGCCTTGGCATTTGGAAACACCTTTGGTCGAGTTCTTTTCTGGGCAGCATTTTGATTTGTGGGAGTATGACAACCAATACTTTGACTATGGCCGGCCTTTTAAACTAATTACTCATGATGTGGGGATAGTACAAAGCAAGCATCTAATTAGAATTTCACATCAAGAAATTCAAAACACAAACATCGAAGTTCTTCTGTATGAAGAAGACAGTTCAATGCCAGACCTTCTTCTTACCAACAATGAATCTTTGATTGGGAAAGTTGATCTTACGTTTCAGAAAGAATGGGAAAGAAGTAGGTTATCTGTTAATGCACTAAATAATATGATCTACATCCCTCAGGACATTTCTAGATATTCGTTTGCAAAGGTTACTTATAAGATTCGTAGCTATAGCTACATCGATGAACGTATCAATTTAAATCCTTACTTAAATCCGGCAATCATCGATAAAAAGATTGTGCATTACTTGCATCCAACAAAAGGGCTTTTATACTTTGTGTTAGATAGCCAAAACTTTATTACAGAAGTTAGTCATGATGATTATTCGACATGGGTTGATAAGCAATATGACATTCCTGCTTTAAATGTAAACAACACACTGAGTTTCTTTTTCTGGACTGGTTCTCTATTAAAAGATTCCTTAGATAATGATGATGCGATTCTTCTAGCTACAATTCACGAACCTAGTAACTTAGAAGAATATGATTCATCTATTAAAAGTGTAAGAAAGCTAAACTTACCAACATTAGAGCAAGCTTATTACGAAATGCCTTCTTTACTACCCTTGGTTGATAACGAAATTCATGAGAACATTTGGTCAATTCCTGAACTTAAAAACTCCCACGTGATTCATGTTCATTGGACTAAGTTGAAAGATTATGTAACTACCGAACTAATCACTAAGAAAGCTTTGTATGAGTATTTAAATAAACGAACATCTGCAAGTCATCAAGTTTTGATTATTGAAGATGGGGTCCCTGTTATTGAAACTTCAACGATTGATTTAGAGAATGACAGGTTCTTGGTAGAGTGGATTCCTCCATTGCAATTAGCAGAGCCAATTGAAGCAACTTTTTACAAGAGCACAAATGGAGTTGACTTCACAGCTTTAACAGTTGTAAATAATATGATCTATCAACGGTCTCTGTGGTTTAATCTGGATAGTGATTATGTCTACATCAAAGCGCGGCCACGAATCACACGAAATGGTGACACTTACTTTGGTCGCTATAGCAATACAATCTGTGTATCAAGAAAGGTAATTTAATGCCGAATATTAACTTTAACTTTTACACTCAAACTGGAACCGAAGCTCCAACTGCTAGACCTTTTAACTTTGGGAATGTTAGTAACACTGGGGGAACTACAACCCAAAAGGTTTACATCACTCATGACTATACTGGAGCATTGAGAAATGTAGGCTTATTTCTAAGTCCTTATACTGATCGTGGGTATGTAGGTATTTATGGAGAGTCCGAAGATTATAACCGCGTTCTTACATGGGGAACTAATGCTGGTAAGGGTATTATCGTCAACATGCACACTGCTTCAAACACATCGTATGACAAGACATTCTCTTATGATGGTTCTACAGGAACTGGTTATTCCTACATCACAGCAATGACTCTTAATACTATTTGTTTTGTATCGGGAGTGAGTACTGCCCCGGGACATTTTCCATCAGGAGGCACTGCTCATCTTTTATTTAAGGTTGCAGTTCCTGCAGGAGAAACATCCTTAGGCCAAGGAATGTTCTCAGTTAAGATCTTTTACGAGGTTTAAGCATGGTAATAACTTCCTTTAAGCCGCAAAAATCTTTATCAGATGGCTGGTTTGGAATCTTACATTCTAATCAACCAACTTCTTATCTGCGCCATAAAGATAGTCCTGTGTCAGAACCATTCTTTATTCGTTCTATATTCCTAAAAGAAAGTGGCTATCAACTAACGATTCCATACATTCGTCCTGAAAATGAAGTTGTTTATTCTGATGACCAAGGACTAGGCTCTTTGCTGATTAAGAGATCTAGAATTGTTAGTTGGGGAAACAATCCGTTTGATAACTTTTCACAGATTTTGCTTGAACCCTCCGAAGATGATCTGTATCTTTATTTCGAACCTTCAAAAGAAGATAAAAACATTATTCTTTTAAAATCGAAATAAGGAGACACTCATGGTCCCCCAATACGCCCCTGGAATGCTCATTCCTTTTATCTACGAAAACCTCCCTCTTGATGAAGCAAAAGCATTAGTTCCAAAACTTGATACTTATTACTTGGTAAAAACTACTAAGACTTGTGCGTTACCTGTAGGTTTTACAGGCAGAGCAATGGGCAACATAATCTTCATCAATGGTGTGGCGAAGGTTAAAACCCTTTATGAGAAACGCTTGCTGTTGATGCGAGGATGTGTTGACGACACTCCTGAATGGATGATTAAACAACTCAAAGCACGAGACCTTAAACGGATTCTTGTTATTCGTAATGCAGCGTTTGGAGACGTAACGATTCTTACACCTGCGTTTAATGCACTAAGAGAACGTTATCCTCAAGCTTTGATTCACTTCTACGGACGAGAAGATTCCCGAGACATTATGTTGTTTAACAACTTGGTAGATGCGATTATCGACATTCGTACTACTGAGATAGGTCATTTACTGCCAATGTATGATGAAGTTTATGATCTCGTGCATTCGATCGAATGTAACGCGGCAGCAGATCATCGTGCAGCAATAGATGTAGCTCATGACTTGTTGATGTTAGACCAATCCAAAGGTGTGAAGAATAGCTATGTGATTGCCAAACAAGAACTTGATGAAGCACAGCGCGCGTTATTCACCTTGGGCATAGATCCTTCTCGTAACAACCTTATAGTCTTTCAATACGAAGGCACAGCCTTAGCCAGAAGCCTCTCTCCTCTCACAGTATTCAAGGTTGCCAATGCTCTTGCTAATAAGGGGCTGCAGGTCTTGTTGTGGTCTCATCGCATGGACTTCTTTGGCTACCAGTTCTATCGCTGCACGGAAACCAACGGATTATCTGCACAACCCACGACTGGTAATAAAGAACAAATCATCAAACTAAAGAATAAGCTTGGGAATGAAACAGACCATGAATTACTAGCATTGCATCCTGCGGTTAAACATGTATTGCAAAAACCTGATGGTTCTCAGATGACATATGGCAACCGAAGAAGTAAGTTTGCGATTTGTTATTTTGCTCGGCACATAGTCTCTGTAGATTCTTTCATCTCTCATCTTGCAGATGCTTTGGAGAAAAGCTCAACGGTTGTCTTTACGAACTATCATCCTTACACTCGTACTAAATACTATAAGAATTGCGATGTTGTAACTGCTGACTTTGAGAATGATCTGCTGTGTGGTCCTTGCAATGGTTTGTTAAATGATTGTCCTTTTAACAAGAACTCTTTACCTTTTTGTAGTTTGAAGGTCAAAGCAGAAGACATCATCGACAAAGTGATGATGAGATTGCATGGAATCTTACCCTTGCATGAAGATCTGCGAGACAATCCTCCTGTGCCTGAAAACTATTGTTCTGTAAAACATGTCTGCAAGGTATGTAAGTCTGATCATACTCACTTGATTACTGTTAAGGGCACAATCCCTTTTCACCGTTGCTTAGATTGCTATTCGATCTTTGCTTCTCAGCCTCCAAAGACCCGCGATGTAAAACATCTAAAAGTTCCCTTCTATTCAGTTATTCGGAACATCGAGAATCCATTAGATTTTATGAATCTTGTAACGATGGCTGCTAAGGAAAAGAAACTAGACTTTGAAGTAGCAGATATTGTACGAGTTTCTGATCTGGAACGAACAGGTAAATACGCCTTTGAACCACTCAAAAACTTCACTGAATATCTTATAGATAGTAAAGAGCTATTGCCAAAGCTTAGCTTGATGATTGGTATGTTTTCTGAATTTGAAACTCCTGAAGAAGCAATGCAATTCTTAGATGCTAGAACTGAGATAGGGTACAAGATAGTTACGACGATGTATAACGCAGAACATTGGGATCATTCAAATACTTGGTCTCCAACAATGCAGCCTATCGCAGGAATTAACCAAGTAATCTACTCACAAGAAGGTATCGTTAGGATGTTTGCGAAAGATACGGGTACTCATGCTAGTCGTTATAAGATTATTGGGGCAATTGATGTTACCAAAGATATTGTGATGTATTGTTTAGAACGAGTTAGTTAAGGAATCAAACTGATGAAGATAGCTCGAAAACTAAGTGCCTCTACTTTTGATGAAGCTCGGAAGATCGAGCTATTAACTTCTTTTTATGATCCCGAACTGATCAACGTTGATGTAGCTAAGTTGCTCGAACCTATCATGTTCGACACCTTGCTTTTTGATTCGACTTATTTCTTTGAATTGTCAAAGATCTTGACGATGAACTTCAGAGCTGCACAACAATATGCTTTGAACATCCAAGATGCTTTTCGTTTTTACAGTGAAGATCAGTTTATTCATTGCACTGAAATTCTTAACCATTATAACGATCTCTTAAAACAAAGAGATGTAAAGGTTTTGGCAAATAAGTATGGGTGGTTTGACACTACTCAAGCTCAATACTTTGAACTAACAAGACTCTCTGATCGAACGACGATTACTGGGTTTAGCATCTTAGAAGTAGATTCGTTTGAAACATATCAATATAGAACATCAGTTGATTTAACAGGGCCGCACATAGATCACCGCGCAGGACGTTTATATTATCTAACAAGCAACCCCTCATCTATCAAGGTGACTCTTAAATTCGACAAACCAACTACAATCAACACGTTGCTAATTCCGATTTGTGAACCTCATCCTAAATACTTAGAAGCAGTTGTTTTTAGTAATAGTGCTGGTCAACAGATCTATGCCGAAGATGACTTTGAATTCTTTTCAAATGAGTATCAACTAGAACTCATCTTCCATCCAATCACAGTTCAATCAATTGATTTGCACTTCAAGAATCCTCCAGCAAACAAACAGACAATTCCCCTTGGTGAGTATCTATTCCTTTCAAGCTTGTTCAAGGCAATTAAAAACATCCACTCTTTCAATACAGAGTCATACATCGTTACTAATGATGGCGTTGAAGAGGAGAGATTTATAATTCCGATTTGTGTAGTGGCCTACCCGATGCTACGTAAGTACAAAGAAACATCTGTAATTAGAACTCCGCTTGGATATGAGGGAAAGGTTAAAGCAGCCGAGGGCTATTATGAAGCTTTGCATTTTACAAACGAAGGTATCGTTGGGGAATATCCAGATACCAACATCGCAGTAAATTTAGTACTGCAACAAAAGAATCAAATAGATTTTTATGAACTGCCCAATAAGAAGGGCTTTAATGGAACAGCTGAGAAATTTGTCTATGTTAATCAACAATTTAAATACTCTTTAACAAACCACGTGCCGATTGAGAATCCCCGTGCCTATCTGAGAACTCATACTCAAGGCGATGTTCACGTAGGTCTCCTGCATTACCCAACATACCTAGAGCTAAACTATCCACTCAAGCAGTCTTTTGTCCTAACCTATAGTTATGCAGATACAACTTTAATCAAGAACAAAGCTCGTATAGATACATTTGGAAACCTAGTTCTTCGTGATCAATTATCTGTTACTAACTTGTTTCTAGATGTGACTTTATCTAGGGCATCCAATAATCCTTTTGTTACACCGATCATCAAGTACATCGTTTGTGGAGTAACAGTATGAAGTTCTCTTTTCGTTTTCCAACAGAATCTTTCAATATGTTCATAAGCTATTACTTTGGGCAACAACGAAGTTACCTTAGAGATGATTTGATCAAGGCAGACTTCTATACCTCAGAAAAGCTTTTAAAGTCTACGCCTACACTTCTTGCGATCACAGATAAAGTACTTGACCTACTCAACTCAGAAGGCGCTCAACATCTAACTCAGCTTGTTTATCTACATGATGTAGCTCGCTCGTTCAAGTTCAAAGGCAACCCATTTGGTAACGAGATTAAAGAGTTCGAGCTTAAACGTTCTAATGAAATAGTTCTGATGAATCCGTTAATCGAAGCAACGCGAAACATGAACTATCTTAAAGAACTCAAGCCGATTGAACCAGTGAATGGGTTGGTGTCTATTGATATGGATTTGCTTCGTAACATAGGATCTCAAACTCCAAATGCTGTATTCTTCGACATACTCAATACCAAAGGTAAACCAGTCAAAGTCAAAGATATTCGTGTAGCGCTAGATGAATCTGGTAAACAATCTAAGTCTGTTCTCGACAAGATTGACCCGCGCACTCTTGAGACTTCTGGGATGTTACCAATCATTCCCGATGCTTATTCAAACCTCAAGGTGATAGCTCAGTCAGATTTGCCAGTCAAAGTAAACAAATTAGAATTAGCCAGAATTGATTTTGATCACATCGCTTCAGGGGAAGTGCAAGTCTTTGAGTACGAGACGCCTAAAGTTGGCATTGAGATATTAGGCTATGGAGTTGATGATTTGTTTGGTAAAGCAAACTACAACTTAGAAGCAACACTCATAGTTGAGGAGCAAACTCATACCTTTACAAACCCTAGACTGATTTACTTTGGAGCTGGTTTTTCAAAGGAAGATGTTTTCTTTGTCAACCTCACAACGCCAGTCACTACCTTTGAGATTAGCTTTAAGTTAATCAAGAAGCCGTCGATAGACGCACGCAAACTTATCGACCTGTCCAGTGCCGAAACAGTGCTTATCCCTACAACTAAAGAGCAGTTGAAATCAGGCTTCCAGTTAAACGCTTTAATCGGAGATCCTGTGCTTCTGGAAGAAATCCAAGTACCAATCTCTCGTCAGACAGCAGATACATTTACTACGGCAACAGAGTTTGTTCTTGAAGATAAATACCGATCACCAGAAGCATTGGGGCGCTTACGCATAGCAAATAGCACACAAGTACAAATACAAAGCACCGAAACATCCGATACTACATTTCGTCTTCGAGACAATGTTATCGTCGAAACAACTCTGACTGGTCCAAAGTACGCTTGGTTTGAGAATGAATATGATTTGTCTTTGGAGAATCAAAAACTAAAGGTCAAATCTCAATTAGAGCTAACAAAGCTCAAACTGACAAATGCAGAAGTAGCACGTAAAACTGAAGACACATTTCGATACAAAGACTTTCGCAAACACAGAAAAGATGTAATTAGGATTCCAAGAACTCGCAATGTTGAAGACATCAGATTGATTAAGGATAAAGTCGTTTCAACCCTTGTGCTAACAACAGAGGAGAACGTGCCAGTAGGTTCTTATAAAGTTGTTGATAATGTATTTGAAATAGGAATTGCAGAAGCAGATCAGGCATTCTCTCAAGTTGTAGTTTACGGAGATGTTCTTAAATGGCGTACTTTGGAGGGAGACCTAGAAGAGGGATTCTGGTATTTTGACTATTACCCTTCTTCCTCGTCTATCACAGCAACAAGCAATACTTCTGTCGCAGGTTATATCGTCAAGGAGTCTCTCCAGATACCAGGATATGAGTTGCTAGACCATCACAATACAAGATGGATTTCCAACCTGCGTTTAAAGGTGTCTAGTTCGACCAATGGCACGTCTTATTTCAATATCCCATACACCCCCTATGCCTTATTAGAATGCTCATCCTTTGAGACCTTTGGCACGGCTACAAGCTACTTGTATTCTACGTCAACACACACCTCTTGCGACGTCTCGTTCTTATCTTTGCCGAACACTGGCACTTCAAAAATGTTCTGGGTAGAAGGTAGTGACGTCAAATTCTTAGAGCAACCATCAGATAGTGTCACAATTAACTACCAATACATCAACGGATACTTCGAGGGATTTCCCGCAAGATCCTTGCCTTATACTTTTTCAGATAATAAGATAAGTGCAGATCTTATAAGAAAAACCAATTACTATGTAAAATACTCAAAGGGTGAAACTAAAGACATTAACGTCACACATCCCCGCAAGGTATCAATCAAGATCTTGGGAGTGTAATCGTGGAACATCTAACATCTAACATATTGCAAAACTTACGAAATAACAAATCACTAGAACGATGGAAACCGATCTCAGTCGACAAGTCCTTCTTTGGTGAATACCTTTGCAAATCTATTCCTGATAGATCCTTGTCTGCTTTTGAGTTCAAATCTTTATCCCTAGACTCTTTCTCGAAGACATTGTTGGAATACGGGGAGGCTGTCTTTGGTTTGCTGAATGAATCAATATATCAGTTTTCTGTGTTTTACCTTACGAATATGTGGGCTAGGAATACACTTACAGATCTCTTGATGCGCGTACAAAATGCAGAAGTAGATTTCTTTGACTCATTCCTTACAAACCGCTTAATTGCAGATATTGAGAACGGCGAATGGGATCAGCAAAAGGATCAAATAGTCTTTAATAAGAACTACATAAGGTCATTAGAAATATCTGAATACTCCGTGGACTTCATCAATAGTACTTTAAAAGCAATTGTACGAAACGACAATCAGTTCATCGTCCAAACATACTCGAACACATCAGTTGGTGTCGTCATTATCTTGCCGACTGCAAGTAACTACGAATTAGTTTCGTCACTTGGGAAACATTCCTTCACGAAGACTGTGAGACTTACACTTCCTCCAACAAAGCAGTTCATTGTTAGAGATAATGAATTATTCTACGAACACATCTTCACGATCAAAGAGTTAGTCGAATTTGAAGATAAATTCAATGATGGTGAGAAGTCTGTCTTGTTTCAACCAATTAAAGTACGAGAAGGCAAAGATACTGCGGTCATCTTTACTCAGGGACAGAATATTCAAGAAGGCATAATCAACTACAGAACCTTTACAAACACATGGTCTGATTGGTCTGAATTAGATGATGTATTACCTCTGTTTGAACGTACATCTTACGAATACAATGCGAAGATAGCCCCAATAAACTCAAATCCAAATGCGGGGTTCTTAGACCTAGATCTGTCCTCCTTTTATTCCAATGGCTTTCTCTTCGATCCTTCCCAAACAGTTCTTTTAAGAAACACAAATAGTCTTTCTAGCTGGAGGATAGGCGCAGTATGGACTGTTAATGTGTATGCTGCTCAAGACGTTCAGCTTGACATAGGTAACTTGTATTTGGTTCTCGACAATAAACTCTTGTCAGGAGTGGTAAACATTAAAAAAGGCTTCCATGAAATCAAAGTGGACAGTGCCTACATCTACCCTCTAGTCGAAAATACTGAAGATGTTTATTACCCAAACAACATCTACCATCTCATAACTGGTGGATTTGGCTACCCAAGGATACTCACCACATACTATGAACGCTCGATGCAATCATCTTCGATCGAAGTCCTTTACAATAGAGAACAAGTGTTTCGACATTCCTTCGTTTACAATCCTAGCGAAGGTATTCAGCTCTTAGTAAACGCAACACCAGAATCAATAAACAAAGAAGATAATTTATTGCTGATTACTCAACGCACTTCTGAACAAGTTAATTTCATTCAATTACGCATTGACTTCAAGCGTACGTTCATAGGCACACTTGATGCGATCGGAGTTTCTTTTAAATGATTGAACAAAAGCTATTAGCAATACAAAAGTCTATAGAAAGCTACTCTGTACACTTAGATATGTTGATGAAGTTAGACAAACCAATCGCGGACTTCAGAGTTTCTAGCCGCATACAGAGTACGGATCTTTTCTACAAAGAGAATGGCAATACGATCACAATCAATCGTGCTCTTGAAAAACTAAAAGAGAGTTATGTAGAATTAGAAAATCCATCAGAAATAGAGATAATCTCTCCAAGCATTACTAGAATCAAAGAATTCCCAAATCCAATACCTGGAACATCTGTTGTGAGATGGAATGATATAGACCGATCATTTGAATATATTTCTCAGACAAGCTTGGGATTGAGCGCGGGCACTTCTATTTTTGAACTAGAACATTTTGTTGCTGCTACTTCTCAAGGTATCCTTGTGTTCACAACAAACTCCGTATATGCAACCGACACTAGATCGATGCTAAACCCTCAACGCTTATTCCAAACTAATGGCACGATCACCCTCAACACATGTTCTAACTATGCGCTTATCTACGTAGATGGTTCTGAGATTTTCTTCGAAGGCTCAGATTTGACAAACAAACAATACCGCATTGTGAATACCAGCCAAACTACAGTTATACGCTTTGCAGGTGATTTAGACCAAGTCGAACACACACCTGAAAACACAGGTTCAGTTTGTTTTGACTTAGTAGCGAGTGGACAGGTGGACGAAGGTTATGGCTGGGATCATTACTACTACTTGGCGAGGTTTTAAATGTTTAACTATCGTCTTCCTGTTCATGCTTTGCAGAACGTCACTTCTTACCGAGACATAGAGCGCATGTTCTTTGTTTCTAAAGTAACAAGTGACTTATACTTCCGCCATTTCTTAAAAGATCTAAGAAGCATCATTGCAGATTTCGAGAAGCATTTCACGTTTGAATACAGCGATGTCATTAGTGGAGATACTTTTAGGCTAACTAACCATCCGCGCTTTAAAATGAAATCTATTTATGAAACCTTAGATATCTTTAAAACTCGCCTTGATGTGCTTAGGACAAGCTTTCAAACAGTGCAGAACTACAAGAATAAGCGTATGAATTACATTACTCGTTATCAGGAAATAACTGAGCATGTACAAATTCCAGATCTTCATTTCTTGTGTTTTAGTGGTACTGGTAGCTTAGCTTCGACTAACGTTCCCGTGGTTGATACCTCCTTCTTCTCTTTAGTCGACAATGTTTCGACATACCCACAGTCTGGAACTTATTACCTAAATGCAGATGATCCTATGTCTTACATCGAATCAAGCGATGTATGGTGGGACAGGCATAAATATTACATTCGTTCGTACGGAGCAGAAACAGAGTTAGCTCCAGAAGTAGAAAACGTGGATGGATATGAGATTTTCATACAATCAGACCCAACAGGTGACCGACAAGTTCATCTAAGACCTGCAATCAACGGCACTCCTTATCCTGCTTATTTGGAGATTGGTACATCCTTTGATTTCTCTAATGTTCATCTGATATATAGTTCGGCTTTATCCTCATGGATAATCGTAGGTACATCAACATGATAGATAACTTACTAAAACAAATCACAGATAACCTTAACCATTACATTCAAGTGTTAGGTTCCAGACTTCCATTCTTTGATTACATGAAACGTACAAATCATTTCTTGTACTCTCAGATTTTGGCATTTGATTACGATCTTTTACTTCTTGAACAAAGGTTGGGGCAATTAACTACACTCATCACACGTAACCAACAAGCTTCAACATTTAGATCGTTCTTTGACTTCTCAGATACCCCTAATGTTGGTGTAGATACTCTGGCTGTTGGCAGTATTTTGCCAGGAGCTTTTCAAGCAGTTAAGGTGCGTTCTACTTCTGAAGTAATCTCCTTCGACAACACTCCCTCTGGATATACAGAGTCTCCATCAGTAGTTGTGATTGAAAATACTCAGGTCTTGTTTAAAGAATTGAATACTTGGCGTGCATTAAATATGAACGTTCTAGATTTAAGTGCTGTTGCAGGAACTGGAACTCAGGTTGATCTCTCAGGAACAGCATTGGACAATCAATTCTATTTAATACACATAGGAGATGACACGTCGGTACCAATCATTCTTCGCTTAGGAACAACGTTTAATCAAGCTCGTTGTGGTTATCATGTTTACGCTGGTGCTGCAGATACAACAGACCCCAATACTAAATACGCTAGGGCTTTTGAAGGTGGATCGATAGACTCTTATCCGAATTGGAATTACGACTCAGGTCGAGCTAATTTAGATCTTTACTCCAGTTTATTAGTTCGTTATGATTCCTCATTAAATGTGTTTATAACTGAAGGGCAATACACTACGCCTTAACCATTGAAGAGGAATGAAAAACATGCTTACAAATATCATCACAAATCTTGGCGGTCATACTGGTTACAATATTCTTGCTTACAACATGCTTTCTGGCTTGCGCCGCAAATTAGCTAGTGAGAATTTGGTATTCGAAGATGAAGTCTGTGTAATCGCGGATCAACATTCTACTTCTAGAGATCCGATACTCTCTTCCAACATCCAAAAGACAAACATTACACGTCTAGCTCCTAAGACAATTGCTCTCTTCCCTTTCTCGAAGATGATGGATTTTCATGCTAAGTATAGAATCGGATTTCCAATGTATGAAGGAAGCAAACTATCGAAAGCAGACATTGCTTTCTTGAATACCTTAGATCATGTAATTAGTCCATGCGATCACCTTACCAAGATCTACAAAGACTCCTTGGATATACCTGTTAGCCAAATTGAAATTGGCATCGACACAAATATCTATCGCAACTACACAACGAACAAGCAAACTCGTGACCATTCCAATCCTTATACGCCAACCAATCCTTGTGTATTCTTGATGCTTGGCAAGTTCGAAACACGAAAGAGTTCTGTAGAAACTCTAATTGCTTTCTTGAAGTTCTTCGAAGAGCATCCTCTCCGTGACTCTGTTGTGTTGAAACTCAAATGGCTAACACACGGATATGCTCGCAACCTTAACGACATCAAACAAACAACCAACAACTTATTCAAGATGTATCCCCGTGCTTCTAAGCGCGTAGTCTTTCTCGATAACCCTCGTGAAGATGTTGTCCGTCTTTACAATGAAGCAGATTGTTTCTTGTTTCCTTCTCGTGCAGAAGGTGTAGGCTTGCCACTTCTAGAAGCTATGGCCTGTGAACTTCCGTGTATAACCACTCCCTACACTTCTCTTTCTACCTATGCAAATTCTAAAGTAGCAATCATGCTACCAGACAGAGGCCAGGTGCCAATGGAAGACCCTTTCTATGGCATCAAGTCTGAAACCTGGGGCACCTATGGCAAGATCGAAATTGAAGATCTGATGCTCGCATTTGACATGTTCTTGTCGATGTCTATGCAACAACGTCTAGATCTTGGAGCTAACGCTAGGTCTTTTGTAGAAATGAACTTTGACAGCTTCTTGTTTGGAGAGCGGCTTCTTAACTTTGTACGGAGTATCTAAATGCCCTTAACCACAGAACAAAGATTGCAACAACTAGAATTAACAGTCGCATCTTTAGAAGCAATGATCATCGCGATGACTACTAAACTAAATTCTGTAGCATCTAAGACAGTAATAAATAGAGCCTTGGCAATGAATCAAATCACCTTGGATTCAATTCAGTCAAGACTCACTACGATCGAGAATGCACTTAAACTGCATTTTGAAAATGGAAAGATCCAATAAACGAAACCGCATACGCCCACCCGTAATCGTTCTAGCAATCGAAAGATTCAAGAAAGATTTAAACTCTTATGAATCAGATGAGATAGCTTTGCGTGCTTGGCTTAGCGTAATGGGCCCATATTTTGATCGTACTGCTTATTACTTTAGAAAGCTTTATAAGTGGTCGGCATCACAGGAGGATGTATTGCAAGCGTTGAAAACTAACTTCATAGCCTCCTGCAGAACCAGTCTCCATCATAACTTTAATGGTTTTCTAGACTCTGCAGAAAGAGCTACGATCAACGAGTTTAACGTGTACGAAAATAGCAAAGTCGAACAGCGGGACGGATCTTATGTTCAACAACTTTTCGTTTCGCTTTGGCAGGCTCTTCAATCTTCTTCTTCTTCTTTGGATCTTCCTCTGCAGCTTGAATCTGAGTTTCTAAGTCTTCTTCAACTTCCTTCGTTTCAGTTTGAACTTTCTCAAGATCCAACTGACCTTGATACAGAGTCAGACGATGGTTCTTAGTGTCACAATCAATCTTCTGAATGTTCTTGTTGCGACACCAGTGCGATGCAAGCAACGTAGATAAATCATTGATGTCGTCAAAAGAAGTTGCAGGAATCCCAGTAATCGTTTCTTTCCGCAATCCCATATCATCATCTTTCAAGTAAACATCTCGATACATTCCTAAATGATTAAGTCTTCCATTAGCTGTCTTGATCACATTAGATAGAAAGCTTTTTAAGCTAGTCTCAGACAATGTACTGATATTCTGAATGTTAGGCAGTTCTTCAGGAGTTAACAGAACTTCAACATCTTTATTACGTTGCACATCTCGTTCTCGATTGCGAAAAGCAACGATGTCTCGTTGAGAACGAATCGTCCAGTCCTTTTCGATCTCTTTGAGCTTGTCGTTATCACCATACAGTTCTCGTTGTCGGATAGTCATTTAGTCTTTACTCCAGTTCAAGTTTCTTTTCTTCACAGAAAAGGCGTAGATCTTCCCAGATCCAAACTTCAAAATTGTTCTTGGCGGCCCAGTCTCTCACCAATCGAGACTGTCTAAGGGTAACAATGATCAATTTATGTTGCGGATAATCCTTCCTAAAAACCTTGAGTTTAGTTTTGTCTTTAGCTGTTGGAATGAACATAGGCTTGATCTCCAGAAACACATCCCCATCAGGCAGTATGATTCTAAAATCTGGTGTATATGTTTTAACTCTTCCAGTAGGTGTCTTCATTGAGATGTCAAAAGTATTCCCCTCATAAGTCCAAGCATCTCTCCCATATCGTGCAGTCAGATACCGCGCGACATTAGCCTCAACCTTCGATCTAAAGCTCTCCTGCAAATCCTCTCTAAACCCTGCATAGTTCTTATACCTACTTCTTGGTAGTTTCTTGCGATTCCTATCAAGAGAATGTTCGGTCTTCCTAAGGTTGTCTGCATTGAAAGATTTAATCAACAAGTCCTTTGTGGGCTGATCTAGGGCTTTATGAATCTCTTTCAAGTTCTCCACTGTTATGCCAGTTAGATAAGAAATCTGAGATATATCCAGATAGTCAAATGCCATCAAGATAAAAGCACGCTTTTTAGTTGGTATCTTCATCACTAGCTTTACTAAGTCGTTTATCATTTCATCAATCCTTCGTCAGGTGGTATTACGACACTAGGCTCTTTAGGAGCTTCATCCTTGTAGTTCTTTAGTATCTTCAACACCTTCGTTACCCATTCTCTGTCCTGAGGTTTTTGCATCCCATGATCTATGAGGTTCTCGATAGAGTTGTCTATGTCAACCTTGTTCCATGCTCCTACCAACTCCACAAGAAAACTAGACTTGTTTCGTTCGAAGGTATTTCGAGCTAAGAACCAGATCAAAAACGTAGACACCAACAGCAAAGCGTTGATGCCTACCAATACATTGTTCGATACATTGTTGACAGCAAATGTTTTAACAGGTTCTTTAGAGGTTAATGTGCTAACAACCACAAACAAACCAGAACATATCGTCGAGCTTAAAGCCATCAGGACAAGGATAAGAGTAGAATTCTTAGCCAGATGGTCCCTTACAAGAATAGCCATCCCGATCGTTAATACTATAAAGAATGAACAAATAAATATTGCCATCGGACACCTTGATTATTCTGGAGTTTTATTGCCTAACTCTTTGATCTGAACAAGTAAATCCTTCAAGAAAGGGAAGTTAAAATGCACAACCTTACGACCTTGTGCTTCTGTAAAGACACAAAACGAAGATCGCGGGATAGTCATCACCACAGGCTTGTTAATAAGTAACTTATCAATCTTTTTAACTGTACGTTTTGGAGCTTGTTCATCTGTGATCTTCAACACAAGACCATTAGGCTTGCCAGCTACCCAATCGAATTGATGTTCTTGTCGGAGATCAGGGGTGATAAACAACTCAGGTAATCGATTATCCAATGCCTTCTGCAAAGACTCTTCAGGATTAACACCTGGCTCGGTAGTCCATTCAAGGTCATAAACGATTTGATCTAGTTGATTTTGCAGGTCTGCCTCTGTCCGTTCCTTCACCCACTCAGATGAGATCTTTTTCTCGATAAATTTACCTAGCTCAATCATCCATTCGCGACGAGTAAAAGCTAACTGAGACCCCCTATACTCAACGGGCATGTCTTTACTAGGATGGTGCATAGAAAGGCCCATCTCTTCGTTTGAGATCCACGTAGCCACTTCCCTAAGACGATCTGCCAAAGACAGTCTTACTACCTTCGCAAAGGGCCGGGAAAGACCTTTCTCGATCTCTGCTTGTGTAAGCTCTTTGTGGATTATATTATTTGCTGTAAATAAGCCCTGTACGAATAAGTCTTTGCCATGACCTGGTAGCCCCACAAGTCCCACATGTAAATGCTTAACTCTTAGATCCATATAAGTCTCCTGTTTTGATGTTGAGAAAATTAGCTATTTCATCCAGATTATTCAGTGTGTATGGAATAACGATGATGTTTACTTCATGCGAAGAACACAGATTTAATAGCATACGATCTCGATTTTGTTGGTTGTGAAAAGTGCCAAGAATCATCGATTCATCATTCGTAAAACTGGTTGGTTCATAATGTTGAATCCCATTGGCTTCTATGATCAATTGTATTTGTGGAAAAAAGAAATCTACATAACGATTCTTGAAATGTAGATCATTGAATATTTTACTCCACTGAACTTCCTTTTTAACGATCAAATGTTTGAGCGTAGATACTTTGATCGCCTGAAATACAAGTTCTTCGAAGTTGCTTTTGAAGTGCATTCTAAGTAAAGATTTTAGATGATGGTTGCAGATATGGAACCATTGGTTGTTCGCACCAAGGCTGCATTGCCTTGAAGGTCTTAATACCGTGCATGTCTAGGAAGTTATTTAAGTCTTCTGCCAGTCTATCTTCTTCGATAAAACGAAGGCCGGAACCCACTAACTCTTCGATATAAAACTGCATCGTTGTTACATCACAAAAAGCAATGTACACACGATAACCTTTATTAGGAATCGTATGGTGAATCTCCGCCAAGAACAGAATCTTTCCATGCTCTAACATTCCTGCTGGAGTCATGGTTTTCATCCATCGCTTAGTGCTATCTGTAATCTTAAATTCCCGCATTTATTCTCCTCACACTGAAATGCCAAGTAATTCTTTTTGAGCTGAATTAAGGCTGAGCATTAGCTCTCCTCGAACGTGTTTGAGTTTTAAGGGAGTTAATCCTTCTAAACATTTGATCTCAGCTTCTTTAATTCTTGTATTGAGTTTGTGTTCTAGCTTGAGTATTAAAGCATTGTCAATTCTTTGACCAATGTACGATTCAAATTCTTTAGATAAACCTACTATGATCACATTTAATGCTTCTAATCTCTCTTTAGCTTTATTACTCTGTCTTTCTCTGTAGTTCATCGGTAACCTCTGTTGCTTGGGATGTTGATGCCAAGGGCATTAGTTTGATACATTGTCATCGCAAGACCTCCTCCTGCTAGACTCGCTCCAACAGCTTTCATCGGATCTTTCTTTGCAGAATCCCACTTCTTACTAAAATATCCAGGAGACTTAACGGGCTGGTTTGCTGCAGGACTAACAGGAGCTTCTACTGCGGAAGGAGGAATAGTTTTATTAGCTTCTAATTTTATAGACTCCTGAGTTCCAACGCTGTTTACGGAAGTTTGTGTTTGAGGGTCTATTTTATTTGCAGGTTGATTAGATTCTACTTTAGTCGTTTTAGCTGCCTTTGCTTCTGCTTTTAAAGTCCCGAATTTCAAGAAGTCTTCATTACGGGATAGCTTGCTAATATCATTCGTTTCAACTGTTTTTCTTGTATCTTCCACGTTTATTTTGTCTGCCTTAGCTTGGGATTTTTCCATTCGTTCCACAAGTTTTGGGTCTTTAGAGGTTGCGCTGTTGTTATACTCCTCTATCTTTTCTTTAACTACGTTTTTTCTCGCTTGATAAGTTTCTTCGATTCTTTTAAGTTGCTCATCAGAAGCGTTTACCCCCTGTCCTTTAAGTTGCCCGCTTCCTCTGCCTCCCAAATTTACGCCTTCTGCTTTTGCTATCTCTCGTTTCATTCTAAGTGCTTTTACTCTATCAATCTTATTATCATCTGAGAGCCACTCTTTTCTAGTTGCTTCATCAATTTGGGTTTTTACGTTTGGAGCATTATCAAATTCCTCTTTGAGTTTGCCGTGTTTTCTAAGAAATTCTTCCTGACTATTCAGCTTGTTTGTTGCACTTCGATGAGATCTAGACATATCGCTAATATCTCCAGCTCGGTGACCCGCAAGGCCACCCGCCGCATCATCTCCCTTGTCTACAAATCTTGCACTTCTTGAAAAACTGTCTCGAATAGACCTACTTCCTAATTTACCTTCAACAGCTTTTGCGCCTGCTCCTGCGCTTCGTGAAACCCCCAAGCCTAGTTTAGCTCCCATATCTCCTGCCATGTCTGAGAATGCTCGAAGACCGCTTCTCATCTCTAAGCCTGCAGCTCCAGTTTTAAAACTAGCACCGAACAAGAGACCGCCAGCCGCAGCACCTTTCATCGCACTGTTGAAGACGCTGCCAACTCCAAAACTACTTTCATGAACAATGCCCTCTCCTGAATCTGTGAACATTCCCCCAGTAACTGGACTTAAAACAGAGCCGGCAATCCCAGTAGCGATGTTGGTAGCTGCTCCAACTCCACCACCCAGAACAGCTCCTCCTGCAACCCTCTGAAGAGCAGTGGGGTTAACTGCGTCTAGTATCTCTAGGGGTTTTCCCATATTGCCTAGCTGCTTTTTCCCCCACTCAGCAATCTTGGCACCAATACCTTCTACGACTTCTTGTTTAGCTCCACTCATTACAATGTACTCCCAATACCTATACTGATTAACGGACTAAATACTTGATCTTTTAAAATAAAAGCTCCACCCACACCAATCGTAATATATGTATCTTTGAGAATTGGAATAAAAGCGCCAAGATTAAACGAAGCTGGATGAAAACTAAGGCTAACCGCGCCCGCTTGATAACCAGCGACAAACCCTACAAACCTAAACATTGTGCGTTCTTTAACATCCAGGTGGAAAACATGAGTTCCCAAACCAAAACCTGCGCCATGAGCTTCTGTTTTTCCCTGATGAAAACCATATAAAGCATACAGTTCTAATTGAAATGGGTTAACTCCAAACCTAAATGGTTTAATCTCTGGACGGCGGATAATAGTAGACACATCAACCAACTTTAAAGGCTTTGTTCTATTCTTGTGATCAGTCTGAGTAGTCTCAACAACGATCTTTGGGACACCATTCTGTTCAGCATGTATTACCGTGATCTTGGTTTGCAAAGGATGCACCCTGTAACTCCAAGGCTTGCTACTAGGATGTTTGAACTTCACATCAGCAATCGAAAGACCAGCATCATTAACTACTTCTTTGTGATAAACAGTTTCAGTTTTAGTTTTCTCTACCTTATCAGATACTTTGTCTTTGACTTCTATGTACTTGGTCACTGTCTTGATAACTGTTTTATATAAAACCTTTGTTTGCTTTTCTTGTAGTATGGCAGCTAACTCTTTGTTTTTGGCTGTTAGCTCTTTTACTTCCTTATCAAACGTTTCTTTAGTCACCATCCTAGAAGAAGAAATGACTAGATTATCTCGAAGTCGTTTCATCTCAACAAAGCTACGTTCATTCAGTGTGAGATCGTTTTGCAACCGCTTAACCTCAACACATTTAAGAACTCCAAACATGCTTGTTGTTATGCAAATAATAATAAAGACAACATGAGCTATCCAATGTTTAAACATCGCTTATATATACCCCAAAGTACGTGCTCGCTGATGCGCAATAGCCACGGCTTTATCATGGTCAGTAGGACTAATGATATTGGCGCTTGGATACATGTTGCAAATGAAGTTAGCAAGGTTGCCATTAGACTTGCTTTTTGTGATCCTTAGCTGAGTCTGTGGAAGTAATTCATTCTTGTATTCATGAACCCATACACAAGCGTCTATATCCTTGCCTCGCTGAACATAATCGTTAATCGTATGAATGATATGAGTAGCGTAATACACCAACGCTCCAGCTCCTAAAATATCATCGTTTGAAGCATTGAAGGAAAGGCCAGGATCTCCAAATAAACCTGACTGCTTGCGCTTCTCTACGCTACACCACACAGCAAGCTGTTCCTCTACTGCAAAGTTCTTTATATCTCCAGCAGCCATCTCAATACGCTTTAGATCTTCCTTTTCACGATGATCTCCATTGCGATGGAAGTTATCGTTAAACACGATCGCTTTTCGATGAGGATATTTAGCTTTGTAATAACGAACAAGATCAGCAAATTCAGAGAAGGTCTTGCAATAAGAAACGTCCTTTGCGACAAACCTGTTTTCTTTGATAAGCCTATATAAGAGATTGATTGCCTTTGACTTGATATCAAACAATTCGGCAGGCATACCAAATTTATCAGTGTAAAAATACCCAATCTTATAATCAGGATGCGCAATGATAGAAGCTACAATCCTAGGCACTAATAACTCTAATGAATCATCTGTGGAAAACAGAAAGACCATCGAATCTTCGTTCATCAACAAAGTTTCAGCAATCGCTTGTGTGATCAATAAGGTCTTCCCAGTATGAGAATGGCCGGGACTCAAGATAAAACTACCAGTAGTTGTCCAGCCAATCCCATTCTCACTCATCGCCAATGCAAGTTCTTCCAAGCCCCGAGGTCTTAATACAAAGTCTTCGGCAGACTTAGATACTCGTCCTTCTTTTAGACTATTCTCCAACAACAACTGAACCTGCTCATTGTCATAACTACGCTTAGTCTTAACCAATGTATTGATTGTTTGTTGTGCTTCGGTCATGATCTTGTCATGCAAAGAAGGAGAAGTAGTTAACTTCTCAAAGGCGTTCTTGTATATGTTAAGTATCCGCGTCTCTTGATCATTCTTCTGAGACTCTAGATATTTATCTACATCTTCTAGCAAATACTTCTTATCAATTTGCAAGGTTTCTGCAAACATATTGACGATCGTAAGTCTAGACAGACCACTTTTGATAGAAGCTAAAAGCCGAATAATGCGCTCATTAGAATTACCAGATTCTAAATCCAACATATCGATATAGAATGTTATGCCATTAACCATTTTCTCTTCGTCGATCGACAATCCTTCAGAATAATCTTCATCTGCATCCTTGTGCGTCCATCGATATATCCACGGAATAATGCCTTCAACTATAAACTTTTCAATACCTTCGATAATCCCAGTCTGACCACTATTATCATTGTCTAAGGCTAAAACATATCTACGAGCTTGCTGATCTAGGAGCTTCACGAATTGCATATTTGTAATGCGTGCGAAGCTAATCCCTAGCGCATCCCAACCCATCATCCTTACAGCAATCACATCTCGCTGACCTTCGACAATCATCAAATCTTGGTGCTGTCGTTCAAAGAACAACCCGTATAGATAATTTTCTTTTACGAATACGGGATTGTTAGGAACATTCAGGCACTTCGGAGAAATCTCATCTCGTTGGCGTTTCATAAACCCAACACAATAGTCACCTTGATCCCATAAAGGATATAGATATTTAGTAGTCTCTTGATCAAAGATGAACTTCACAATTCCATACTGATTTAGATCACCAGAAATAAAACCCTTATCTGTTAGATAAGTTCTTAGTTGATAAACAGTAGGAGATTCGACAAACAGTAAAAGTCCTTGTTCTTGATAAAGCTTCAATTGGAGTTCTTGATAACGAACAGGTGCCCAAGATTTTATAAGGTTCTCTTTGGTTATGTGTGTTCTCGTAGCTTCTTGAGGTATGAAAACGTCCTTGATGTAATTCATAACCTCGTTGTATATGTCCAAACCAGCATCTTTGAAACGATCATCAAGGTGGATATTAAACCTTCGAGCAAGGACTAATACGTTGTCCTTGAAGAAGTTTGGGGATTTCTTACTTGGCAATCCTTCAATTAAGTGAGCAACGTCAAATATGTCACTAGCCTTACCACAGCCAAAACACTTAACAATCTTCCCTTCGTACACATGACTGCTGGGTGTCTTTTCTTGATGCTTCGGATCAATACATACAAATTTCTTGTTTGGATTTATACCGTGTCCCTGCAGAAACTCAGGAAGTTTTTCACGCAATGCTTGAAACGACATACCGTTTCTCCTTGTACAAAAACACAAAGGGGAGGATTAAAATCCTCCCCTCTTGTGGATAATTTAGAAAACAAAAAATGCTTTATCGTTGCAGGAAGATTCCATTAGAGGTAACTAGCTTAACACTATCGATCTGAGTCAAGTGACGCTTGTAACAATGCTTTGTTAGAGACACCACGGGTATGAAGAAGAACCCATGCTTGTCACAAAAATACGTAAACTCTCGAACACTGTAGCGAAAACCATTGGGATGTTCGTTTATATGGATTGTTAATCCGAACAAACTATAACCAATCTGTTGAATCTCACTCATCAAGATATAGCCTTGTTTCGAAAAACTAGCTTCTCTATTGTTCACTAAGAACTTTTGAAATCTATTCTCTCCTGCTTTTGAAAAAGCATTCATTAAACCGAGAGATTGGCCCTCGGTTATAGCTAGATTACGTCGTTCTTCATAAGTATTCATCCTACCTAGATCTTCAAAACAGAATACCTTGTCCGAAACCATCGTCTTATAGCAACGCGGCTCCCACATCTTAATCATTACTTTGTCATCGAAATTAAGCTTGTGTACAAACTTAGGCACAGGTCCTTCGTCAGACCATACTAGGAGTCTTGTTTCTGGATGTACTGTTGCTTCGATACCATTCATCAGCTTGTAGGTAAAAGCCTCTTCAAATACCACCTCTCCTAAAGCCATGATCGGCTGAAACATTCCATCGTGCTTAGTAATTCCCACTCCATCTATCATCAACATTCTAAAACGGTTCCCACATAATAGTATTGCTGTTCTGTAGCCAAGGTATTAAGAACTTTGCTGAGCTTGAGATTATCTTGTATTTCGGAGATCAGATATAAACCTTCTTCATATAAGACAACATCTTTATCATCGAAGTTCTCTTCAATTGCTTGCTCTAACAAGTCAATAACAATATCTAATGCAGTCATGAGTTTGTCGGTTACCATTCTAGAGTCTCCTTCACGTCATTTATTGTTTTTACAATACTCTACATACTTACATCCAATACATTGGTAATCTCCTTTAAGCTTACCCTTGCGATGTTCTGTGATCTGATTATCGCTCAATCTATCTATTCGGTATAAGTCTTCAGCTCTTTGTTCCGAGTATTCGATCGAATAATCAGGAGGTGGAAGAATATTCTTTAGGTAATAATTACTCAACTCCTGAAAGCGTGCATAAATTCCTTCGACACTGTATTGGGGATAGTCTTGACCAAAAGCACCAACGATCGAAGTAGATGAATTCCAAACTGTACTTTTGATATTAGCTATCTTCAATCCGTTGTGATCTTTTAATCGAATCGTAAATTCATTGCCCACAAGATTGTCACGAATTAGATACATCAACTTCCCGAACTTCAACTGAGGATCAACATTTAGATAAATCATGATTTGAAGAAGATTGGGAACCTTGGGAAAGGGGCGGGTTTTAGTATTTCCAAGTATTTTAGTAGTACCTTGATAATTACCACCAGTAGTCTTCACATCAATCACAAAGTTAATTGGTTCTCCCCTGTGATCTTGCATTACTCCGATAGCATCCATCTCTCCACTGATAGGCAGTGATGTAGTGTTGTCATGAAACCGAACATTCCTTGCAGCCAAAAAGCCAGTTTGTTTTAGAAGCAAATTAACATCATCTTCCAACAACTTACCAAAACGCCATATCCAGTGCATTCGATCTTCGGTCTCTCCTAAAGGTTTGTAATGCTTTAGTCGATACCAAGTAGCTCTGTTACAAGCCCCCTCCACAATCCGAACACCATTCTCATGAAAGATGATGCTCGCTTCAGTAGGCCAGATAGTTTCTACTTGTTTAGGAAAGCTATAGCTACGAGCATCCCAAACAGGATCTCGAATCGCACGATTAACTATTGCCAGTAGATCAATATCTGTCTCATTCATCTTTTGACATTTCCTCTACACGACGACTCGCAGCCTCTAAAGCTTCTTGAATATACTTCTCAAGTTTAGAAGCATGCCCTGGATCTACTTCAACAAGCAATCTTGCAATACCGTCGATCACACAAGAACTACGTACATGCACATTCATGATGTGCTGAGATAGCTTGGATAGGTTATCTAGTTGCTCGCGTAACTGCTTAATGTCTCGATCAGCAATCGCGGTTTCTCGTTCAAGCAACATGCACCGTTTCTCTAAGATACTAAGTTCTGCAGTCATATCTTCTCCTTATGATAAAGAACTCAAACATTCGACATAAGTTAGTTCGGGACAAACTACATCGTCTTTAAGTGTCGCGATTAAGTATCCGTTCATCTGTTCTGAATATTTCAAAGTAGGATTCATATTTGCATACTCAGCTTCTTCGCACATACAACCACTCTCTGCAAGTATGATGTTCGGATAGTAAAGCATGAATAACCTATGAGTATGGTTGTTAACCACTAGTTTAGGATCGACTCCCAACTTGCGTCGAAAGAAGTTAGCAGTAGCCTCTCCAACCGCGCCAGGAGTCTTTGTGTACTTTTCAGCGTGACTTACAAGAATACCTTTGTAATACCAATACCAACTAACAGAACTTCCGATTTTCTGCAGCTCTACATTCTTGTAACCCTTACCAATAGTCCATTGAACACCATCCCAAACATCTCCACGGCATGCTCGTGTCAACAAAGGCTCGCCCACGAAGGGACGAGCTTCCAACGGAGTTTGAGCAACGACAACTCGCTCCCATCGAAAATCATGGTTTCCTCCGATTACTACGATACGTTTAAAATGCTTAGTCAAGTATTGGAAGATCTCAGACACCTTCTTATATTCATGCAATAACGGAACAAAATGATCGCGGGGATATTTACTAATTCCATAGCCATCAAAAATATCTCCACCAACAACCAAGATGTCTGCATCACTGTGATGTTCAACAAGGTGTCGAAGATAATCCCAATTACAATACTGCGCATGCAAATCGCTAATAATCACAATCTTTTCGTACATAACTTCTAATTCCTTTCAGTCTTTTGTAAGTAAGTTCTCCAATGAAGGATTGGTTTGTTTTCAAGAACTCATCTAATGACTCAAAGCTTTCGAAGTTTACTTTTGCTGTATTGTCATTGATTAAGAACTTGCGATTATATTTGTCTAACTTCGGCACAGAATGATTATTATATATAAAAGTAAGCTCATATTGATCACCAGATTGATTCGAATAGTTAACACGTCCAACGACATCAAATACAAAACAACTTAGATCCTCAAACTTGCCGATGGTAGCTTTGATCTTCTCATAATGTCTTGGAAAAATAGTGATGCTCATAAAGTCAGAAGCATCTTCTACCAATAGCGAAGCCATAGATTTCCCAGCGCTAGTTCTGATCTCATCTGATTCTGCGATGATCCCGATGATAGTTCCTCGCACAGAAGTCTCTTCTTCAGAAATCGCTTGGAACATCTTCTCTTTGAATTCTGCAATCGTAATTATCCCATCGGTATATTCGAAATACTCAGTAGGCATAGGGCCGATCGTACATCCTAGGATCTCATATTCAGCGAGAGCATTCTCAAATAACTCGTCTTCGATAGATTGATATTCTTTTAGATCGGGGATTGCAGGTAGTTCTGGTTCTTTTCCAACTCCAACCAATCGTTTCCCATAATCAGAGCCTTGCTTCTTTAACTCTTCTTGTGTAACTCTAAGAAGTCTTCGTTCATTCCACTTGTTCCATTGGTCTTTTTTAGCTTCATTCTTCTTAAACCATTCATAATAATCATCCACAACTTTCCTGAGAGCTGTTCTATTTAATTTAAAATCTTCTATATAAGTAAACTCATCTAGTATTCCTGCGCTAATCATCGCTTTGCAAGCTCGTACATTTAACTTTGTACGATTAACTTTCTCAATAAAGTCAAAGAGAGTGCTGGGGTTGTTCCGTGCAGCCTTTACTGCATAGCTGCCCGACTTCTTCAGATTCTTGCAGATCGCAGTTCCTAACCGAATGATCTCTTTGCCTTCAACAATGCAATCTTCTTCCAATCTGGAAATTTGCGGCGCTCTAATCTCTATGTTGAGATTCTTTGCAGATTTAAGTCCATGCAAGAACTTACTACGATCATCTTTAGACCAGTTTAACAATGATGCCATGTACTGTTCTTTGTAATGAGTTCTGAGATAGCCAGTTATATAAGATAGCAATGCGTAAGAGCCTACTACTCTTGGTTTCCCAAGCCATAAAATATGTTGTAGTCTGGACTGTACCTTGCGCTTATTCAGCGCTCCTGATGGCAGTCTCTGAGGGTTCTTCTATCGAAGCTTCCCTGCGGATTGTCCAATCCTGATCATTGTTACTATCTAAACATAGTAGATCAGGCTCTAAGGAGTTTCCCGCATATTCAGGATTTTCACTTACCTCTTTCGAGGTAAGGCGGCCTCTTAAAACAAGATTACGTTTCCTAGTCATGCCAAAAGAATCTCTATAAATACTTGATCGAATAATATTCATGTTGTTAGCACCACCGATATAAAGGTGGGCTTGTCCGTTAACAATATGAATTTCTAAATTTCTCATGCCAAGTATTTCGAACCATTCTTTTGCTTGAACTAGCAAGTCTGGAACTTTTTCGACAATTCGACAATATGGATTTTCAGGACTATTGCTTGGAAAACCGAAAGTGCCATCTCCATCAATAATACCTCTTAAAATGTATCCAATATATTTTAATTCAACATTGTGTAATTTGCAGGCGGGTAAACCATAAGTTTTTCTAGGCACCATTCCGAAACGCCTAAGATCTTTTGCCAAGACTTCTGATCTCATGCAAATTTTATAAGCATTTTGACGCCGCTCGTCTTTATATTGAATAGTTGTATATGGTTGGCCTATAAACATACTAAGCACTTCTATTGCTTCTTTATCAACTAAGGAAAGAGCGACAGTATTATTGTCTAAAACCCATCCATCTGTGAGGAGTAAGCCTAAGAAATAAGCTTTCCAATCTGCATCGATAATTTTCATGAAATTAGGATCATATTTCCTTCTAAGATCATGAAAAGCAACTGGCCGCCTACGTTTGTGTCCTGCTTTTTCTAATTTATCGTAAACACTTTTACTAGTTTTAAGGCCAAAAACATTTGCTATTTGTTTTCCAGTGTATCCTTGATCATACAGATCACACATTTGTCGAATTAAGTCGTTATTCATTCATATTCCTAAATATTAGTTTTGTGTAAGTACTTGTTTTTAAACAAAAACCGAGTGGCTCGCATTGAACCCATAATCGGCGTTCTTTTCAATTGCCGACCATATCTCATCTATCTCATCTAAGTTAACTTTCTTTAACTTCTTACATCCCTCAACGAATTTACTCTTCATCGCGATGATCTCTTCATGCTTCTTCTTACCAACAGCTCTCCGTAGCAAGTCTGATTCTGCTTCGTCAAAGCCTGCAAGCTTAACTACAATCTCCATCAACTGTTCTTGGTAGATCATCGTTCCATAAGTGCCCTGAAGAATCTGCTCGTAATCATTCGAAGGCTTCCACTTACCTTCTTTGAACAATATGCGCTTCTCTAAATATTCTTTATCCATTCCTGAGTTCAATGGCCCAGGTCTGTATAAAGCTGTTGCATCAGAGATGTCTTTGATCGTTTCAGGCTGAATCTTTCTCAGCAAATCTCCAATACCTGCCGAACCTTCAAACTGAAAGAACCCACCAAAGTCGGTTGAGTTAGTTAGTTCTCGGTATGTTGCTTCGTCATCAAGAGGTATTTCAGCATAAGGATCTTTGATCCCGACAAGGCGGCAGGTTTCGTCGATAATGTCTAGGTTTCGAAGACCTAGGAAATCAAACTTAATCAAGCCCGCACTTTCGATCTCATCCATCGCCAGACCAACAACTGCACGATCCTTTTGAAATTCAACAGGAACAACTTCTTTCAGCTTACGAGGCGCAATAATCACACCTCCTGCGTGAACTCCAGAAGTTCTAGATAAGCTCTCCAGATCTTTCATCAAGTTAACTATCTTCGAATATTTCATGTCTCTAAGCTGAGGCACTTGTTCTAATGCCTCAGCCACCGTCGCTTCACGTCCATGCAAAGGAGGGGGTATTAACTTCGCAATCTCAGCACCCAGATCAGGAACCTCAAAGATTCTGCCAAGATCTCTAGCGATACTCTTAGGCTTCATCTCAAGAAAGGTCATGATCTGACAGACGTTTTCTTGTCCATATTCTTCGACCACGAGGTTAATAAACTCATCACGCTTAGATGACATGATGTCTATATCTGCATCAGGAAGGCTTACTCTGTGCTTATTCAAGAATCTACTAAACAACAACCCATACTTAATACTATCGACTTGCGTAATGCCTAAAGTCCACGCAATCAAACAGCCACTGATAGATCCTCTGCCCGGCCCAATCAGAATCCCTTTACTCCGTGCTTTGTTTAACAAATCTTCTAGTACCAAGAAATAATCTACAAAGCCAAGACTTGAGATAACTTCTGATTCATAGTTGATACGCTCAACATACGTACCGTACAAAGGATTTTCTTCAGCTATTCCTCTGTCTTTCAAACCTGATAAGGCTTTCTGTTTGAAAGCTTGGACTCGGTCTATTCCTTCATAACTACTTGGAACGGGAAATAATGTTGATCTTTCAAGCATGACTTCTGTGCAAGATTCAACTAATCGAATCGTGTTACTGATCGGTTCCGTTCCAAATAGCTTTCCTAGTTCTTCACCACTCTTTAAATGCAGTCTCCCACCTTCGTAGAACTCAGCACCATCATTGAGATCTAACTTCTTGTGACGTATGCGCATCATTAACTCTCGAACCTTTGAGTCTTCAGGACGTGCATAGTGGGCATCTGATGTGGCAATTACAGGGACACCTTTAAGCTTTGAATGTTCGAGTATGTAGGCATTTACGATATCTTGATCAGGATCACCACAATCTTGAATCTCTCCATAAAGGTCATCGCCAAAGATTCCAAGTAAATAATCGAAGAATTTAGAGTAGCTCAAGCTTCCAAAAGAAGACCTATCTGCCAAGATTGTGGAGCGTTCTTCGTCGGTCAGGTTTTCCAAATGGTCATCGCAACTAAGCCCAGCTACGTACATAGCTTTCAAGACGTCTAGGTTTCTCTTTTCCTTGAATTCCTTGGCCCCTCGCGTCTCCAACAACGCGATAGTACTCAAAGGACTAGCTATACACCCTGTTGTGGCAATAAGGCCCTCAGAATGCTTCCTAATCTCTTCTAACGACACACGAGGTTTGTAGTAGAAATGGCCATCGCTTTTGTAAGACAGTGCGTTTAATTCAAACAAGTTAGAAAGACCTTGCTGATTCTTTGCGATCAACAGCATGTGATAGTAACGCTTCCCTAATAGGTCCACGCCTTTGATTGGTGTGTCCCCAAGGCAAGTGTACACTTCGATAGCTGGTATGTACTTTAGTCCTGCCTTCCTAGCTTTCTTAGCAAGGCCAATCATCCCTCGCATAGTTCCATGATCAGTTTGAACTACGTATTCCTGTCCCAATTCCTTAACACGTTCAACAAACCTGTCTGCAGTTAAGACTGCATCGAAAGATCCTACATCTGTGTGATTGTGTATATTCGCAAACTTACACACGCAATGCCATTCTCCTTATTTGATAAAATATGACCCTCTCCCATTTAATACAACAATCTCCTTACACCCAGAAAGAGAGAGTGCTCCAGTAATCTCTTGGAAGGTCATAAGGTCTTGCTGAATGAAGATGTTCTTGGTCTTCATCTGTTCATGATCTAACTTGCTTAGAAGCTCCTGTACCTTCGTTGCTTCGTTTGGGTTAGATTTGATTAAAAGATAATCCAAATTTTGGAGAGAATAGATAACTTCTCCGATTAAATCAGCTCGCAGATCTATAGTATTGACGAACACGAAAGCGAACTTCTTGTCCCCCTCTTTGATTGGCACTACTTCTAAAGCGTCTTTATCTTTATCAATAAAACTTTTTGCTAATGCTTTAAAATCCGCAAGTTTTAACTGATCCAAGAACACGATATTTTGATGCCATTTAGAAGGCACACGTTCAAAAAGCCGCGTTCTTACATGCACTGCTAATTCATCTTCGGATGTCTTGCTTTCGCAAATAAAGATCAAAATCTTCTTCAGATTCTTGTTCTGCTCTAAGCCAATTCGATCTAGTACTTTTAAGATGTTTTCATAGTCAGACACAACATAATAGGCATCTTGGTGGCTGTATACGAAATCACTGTCAAGATCAGTTGGAATCGCATAAAGATCCATTAAAACATTCGTCTCTTTATCTTCCTTCATCTGCGAACGAGAAAGATCTACGGGATCTGTAATGCCAAGACGTAAAGTATGTTCACCCTTGCTCTTGTGCAGTTGGTGTAATGTCAAAATACTAAAGAAAGAATCAAAGCTCTTACCCAAGATAGGAGCCATCATCATGCTATTCATTCGCAGTTCTCCTGTTAATTAACAATTGATCGATTTTGTTGGTTTTGTATGAAAAGTGAGGGATACGTCTTCGTTGTATCGGCTATCTGTTAAAAGGATTAAAGGCGGGTCTATCGGGTTTATTGTTTCTAGTTGAACTCCAACACAAGTATAAGACGAGGAGAGTGGCGTCTTTGAGAACATCCACTCTCCTACAGAGCAGTCTTGCTCTAAATCCCATACTTGGTAAGGATGTTCAACATCACGAGGGAAGAACCTTATTTCATATATTCTCCCCTCGATCTGTAAAATCATCATCCCTCTTCTCCCGTTCTTGCATCAGCCCTGCGGTTCGAGTTCGCCGCTTTCTTTGCCTTCTTTACGAACTCGAAGATCTGCTCGATCTCTTCTGGAGTAAAATCAATCTGTTCTTCTTGTTCGAACTCTGTTCGGGATACCGTCCTGATGAACACAGTGTCAAGAGAGGCGTTATCGGCACTATAACTGTAATAAACGCGCACGTCTTGCTGCCCCAGACGTGTAAAAGTCTGCCCTGCAAATCTATCCTTCCTTAATCTGTCTTTGATCTTCTGCAAATCTTCTGTCATCGTTTTTAACCACATTTTGATTTGCCGCATTGTGTACAGGTTACACACCCATCTTGATACACAACACTGCATTGTTCTTTTGTTTTACAATCTTCAAAGACTTCTTTTGTCTCAACTCCATTCGGAATGAAGTTCTTCAAGATACGAGACAATGCTTTTCCGATAGAATCAAAGCGTGCTTCTTCAGTTTTCTTCAATTGTTCTGCAACAAATTGAGGAGATGCTCCGTGTCTCAATGCCAAGGAGACAAGACGAGTAACCGCGCCGGATTCTTCATCGTCAATGAGTGAAGTCAAATCTCCAACTCTCTCAATGTTTCCTTCCAATATCCGATAAACACTTTTGTTCTTGGAAATCTTTATCTTATGAATAATCGGATGCTCAATTGCCTTTAACTGCGAAACAACTTCTTTAGCAATACGACCACCGAATACTTCATAAGGCATCCCTTCATCAATACCTAGAACTACAGCAAAGTCTTGACCTTTTACCTTTGTGATATGTACTTGGCCTGGCAGATATGGCTTCCTTGCTTTTGCTATTCGGTTACTGGATACTTCAGGTTTCTTATCTACAGCCACTAGGACACCAGTTCTAGACCCGTCCCTGTAAACCGTAAACCCTTTACAACCCTCTTTATAAGCTGCGAGATATACCTCACTAACAAGCTCTTGAGTTGCTTCATTAGGAAGGTTACAAGTCTTACTAATACTGTGATCTATATACCGTTGCAAAGTAGCTTGGATCTTAACACCAGCGGTCCAGTCAACATCTGCAGAAGTACTCTTCCAGTATGGTGACTTCTCTGGATCTTCAATGCCTGTAATCTTCTTGAACCTTGCGAATCCATGATGATCAACCATATAGCTAGTCCATCTATCTCCTACCTGATCAATAAAATCAACGACTGCATTTTCGTTGTCTGCTATCTTTCGATTTCTTTTATATTGAATCAAAAAGACAGGCTCGCAACCAGAAGTTGTCTGAGTCATCGTTGAAACAGACCCTGTAGGTGCAATCGTGAGCATTGCCAGGTTACGCCGACCATACTCCATATACATTTCTTTAATATGGTCAGGAGCGTCTTTCAAGATAACTTCATTTATGTATTGATCATCTTTCTCTTTAGCGTAATCCCAGACAAGAAAAGGCCCTCTTTCCTGTGCTAATTCGATCGATCTCCAGTGCAGTTGCTCAGCCATTACCTTGCCAAGCTGGTCGCAAAACTCGATAGATTCAGAAGACCCATATCTCATGTTTAATGCGGCTATTGCATCTCCAAGAGCTGTAAGCCCAACGCCGCACCTGCGCACTTCTTGAGCAGTCCTTCGGATGTTCAACCATAGGTTCTTCTCTACTGCTTTTACATCATCGGGTTCGGGATCATTCTCTACCTTGTTAAGAATCTTATTGATTTGTTCTATCTCTAGATCAACAAGATTGTCTGCCATCTGAGCAACGATCTTTGTATTCTCTGAAAACAACTTCCAATTGAAAGATGCTTCAGGAGTAAAGGGGTCTGTTACATAAGAATAGATGTTTTGAGCGATCAATCGGCAGCTATCAAAAGGACTAAGTGAAATTTCACCGCCTCGATTGTTACTCTCCATGTTGGAGGATTAGGTCATTTCTGCCTAATTCTGCATCTCGCGACACAGGACAGACTATCTCATCATCTTCTATTTCTAGAAGAGTTTGTCGTCCGAGCTTATATCGAAAACTTGGAAGCATGTAGGGTGATACTAAAGACTCGAATAGTTCTGAGTCTTTAGCCCTAAGCGCTAAATAGAAATATTGGTTTTGTCTATGGATGTTGAACTCTAAGTCTAACTTCTCTTTGATGGCTTTTTTTAACAACCAATTATCTCCATAGGAGAAACCCTTGGTGTTTAAACGGTAATATGCTTTCGTGCTAGATACACCCACGCCTGTGTGGCGACTACCATCAGCCATGAAGATGATTGCTAATGCTTCTGCGTCTAGCAACGTCAGCATATGAGGGTCGATAACTTTATGACCATCAATATAGATACGTTCATAAATCTTAGTCAGCTTAGGATGTCGTCGAGATTCCAACCGTATTTGGGGTTTGCGCCCATAACCATCAGTGTTGTAGTCTTTGCGTTCCATCAGCAAACAACCTATTTCTAATTCTTCCAATGTTCTTTTTATACATTCCACGTAGTCACAATTTCGCTTCAGCATATTGATAATAAACGACGCATTGCATCCCTTATTTCGTCTATGCAAGCAGCCATCAAACGTGGAATAGTAATAAAGACGTTTTATCAATTCTTTGCTCATAGTCGTTGCACCTTCCATAAACGGATTGGCACAGGATTGTCTCTTACGAGAGTTCCCCTGTTTTTAGACAAATTCACATGATAATTCACATCATCATGCCGCTATCATTAACGGGTTTGTACTCACAACTTCATATCCGTCATAGTGTTGACCCGGATAGTTCCTCATCTTGTCGATGAAGATCACTCCAGGTTCTGCGTTTTCCCAAGCATTTTTAATAATCAGATCCCAAACATCTCTTGCCCGTTTAACGCGCCGTATCTTTGGTTCAACACCTTCACAAGGCCACCTCTGTTCATAATCAGCATCTTCGACAACTGCCTTCATGAATTCATCAGTAATCGCAACTGAAATATTTGCACCAGTTACTTTTGTACGATCGCTTTTGATTGTGATGAACTTCTCAATATCAGGATGATGTACCGAACATGACATCAGAAGAGCTGCTCTGCGACCTGAATTATGCACATAGAACCCCTCACACCAAAAAAGATGTTCTTTTTCCAAGACAAGATCATATGTTTCTTCAAAGTCGACCGTCTCAAAACTAACAATCTCGTCGCAGAACATTGGATTAGGCATGGCTTCTGCGCCTGTCTCCTTGAGGACTCTGGCATATGCCCCCAAAGATAGATTCTGATTGCCATTGATATAGGAATAATTATTAGATTTGATTCCGAGTTCTTTTGCTTGCCAAGGAGTAAGAACATTATCTCGTTTTGCGATAAAATTAAGATTTTTTACTTTCACAGAATCCTGCATAATATTCACAAAACGTTCTTGCGAAAATGTTCCCGTGACATTAAGAGACCATAAATCTTGCCAACCCAGGTGACTTCTATCTTCTTTACGAAGACGACTAACACAACCAAGAGCCAAGAGAATAATCTGAACATCTTTTAAAAAATCAACCTGCACAGAATTAAACACGTATCCATTTTTCTTACCAGAAGCATAGCCATCTGCATCGAAATAACCAGACAAAAAAGCTGCTTGTATTTCTTGCGAAGCATTTATAACACGCGACGGCATCTCTATTGCATCAGACTTTTGCTTCAGAAGGTTGTTTCTTTCTAAAAAGGTACAAATAATCTTTGAAGAAATTCTGATGCGCTCTAGATCACCATCACCAGGGACTAAGTTTGCGATATATCCAAACTCATCTCGAAGAATTCCAATAAGCTTTTCTTTAATTTCAGGATAACTATTAGAACAAGCTAATTCCAAGACCGTTGGTTCGTTGTATTTATTTCTACGAACACAGCCATCGCCATAGCTATAGCCAATTAAATAAGCAAGATTTTCAGATAATATCGTCGGTTGCGTAATAGAATCGTTTAATTGACCATTGACATTGGCAACCGAAACAATCTCCAACAACATCTGATCTCGATCTTCTTGTTCAGTACCTACCAACAAGCAAAGTTCATCGCCGAGTTCAAAATTCTTAATAGCTATTTCTTCAAGTTTGGCATTTAAAAAGACATGATCTTCGCTAGTTTTTATAGAGTACCCACGAGAAGTTGTCGTCTTGACAATCTCTTTTAAACCATTTTGTTTAACATCAGAAACTGAAACCCATCCTACTTTAGTCCATACTTCATCAACTCTTGGCCGAACTTCTTCGATTGCAACAAGTCCTCGCTTGGTTAAAACACGCTCGCCTTTCGCGATACATTGTCCAACCTCTCGTGTAGTGTTCGAAAACCTTTCCATAAACGAGACTATTCCAGAACTAGTCTTGGCAGCATTGCTTACAGGAGCGCCTTCAGGCCGTAACTTAGAGATGTCAAACCCAACACCCCCTCGTCGTTTTGAAAGCTGCGCAAGCTCTTGATCTGTTTTCATGATTTGTGAATATGAATCCTCAACAGAAGGCAGGACAAAACAATTGCTGGCACTTTGAATCTGGTAAGGATTGCCAAGAGCACTCATCGGAGATCCTTGAGGAATCACAAACTTGAATCTATCGATCAGATGAAAATACATAGCTACACGTTCTGCATAAAACTCGTAATACTCAGGCTTAGTCCATCCCTCCTTAACAGAAGGAAGATCGTCTAATTTGAACTTGTACTTTAAATCAGGACGAGCAAACTCCTGTGCTAAACGCCAGTGCATCTTCTGAGGTGTGATTTCGTAATATCCATGATCATCTTGCAAACAATACTTGTTCACAAAGACATCCGCTGCGAGAGCGTCTCCTTGAAAATATTCTAATGTGGAGGCGAATACTTGTTCGCGTTTAAACATATGACTACAAACCTTTGTTACTGTGGAAGCATCCCGCCACGAACAAACATCTCAGTTGGCGGTAGATTGAAAATAATATTAACAATTACAGAATCTACAGAAGCAGAGCAAGCAAAGTCCACCGACCCATCCAAAGCAGTCAAGAAAATAACATATTCAGAACCTTCTTCTTGCTGGAATAAAATACCTAAATACCGTCGATCTTCTAAGTCCGTTATGATTTCGTTAACATGCGAATTCAACACTGCAGTCAACGAAACCCCTCCATGAGTACTAAGATCTACTGATTGGATTTCGGGCAAGCATTGCGCTTTAATCAATTTAATTAAGTCTAAATCAGCGATGTTTGCAGGATCCTCGTCAAAGACTCCAATGATCGCATCAAACCCAGAAAACCCATAAGGGAATCCACCAGTCTTTACGACAGTAAAAACCCCATCATCTTTCAGGAAGCCTTGTTCTTCGATAACTGTTTCTAAATTCATCGTAGCCCTCTTTCTGTAATGACTTCATCAATTATTTGGTAAGCTTTTGCCGTACTAACAGCCCACCCATACACACTGGACGTAAGGTAATAAACTACGCTATTGATATGTGTTTGAGAAATGCCTTCTTTGTCAAATGGCCTATGCTCAAGTAGAAAAGCCTCCGCTTCAATACGTGCTCTGAAAGATGCAAACCAAAGTGGAAATATCCAGACCAAATATGGCAGATAAAAACACACAATCCTCATAAACCAATTTCTACGTTTGTCCGTAGTTGGAACTGCATCACCAAGCCAGATCTGATTGCAATGAACTAGCTCATGACTTAACACTTGCAATGCAGACGATGGAAGCTGTTCCAACAATCCCTTCAAAGCATATTCTTCAAATGAAGCTTTTGTTTCAGGACACCACAGTGTGTTCTCGATCATCGTATAGTTGAGTTTCAAAGCAGGTGCAAAGAAACTGAGCACTTTCCAGACCCAAGATTCTGATTTATTTCTGAATTTAAGGTTGGGATGTCTTTTTAAATTCTCTTGAATAAAGCATAATCCGTATCTCATCGTCGTAAAAACTCCTCCAAATCTTCTGGCGTACCAAGACCGTGCATCTTAGATACGTAAAATGGAACAAAATCATATCCTCGCTTAATCAAGTAATTAAAAACTGGCGCGATATAAAACTCTCCATTAAATCGATCGTTTGCAGCAATCATTTGTTTTGCTGATTTAACAAAATCAAAGCCACGCTTGAAGTAATAAATTCCACAAGTAGCAATATTAGAAATTGGCACCTTTTCCTTAACTTCGTCAATAAATATAAGGTCTTGTCTTAATCTCACATAAGACCATTTAGGATGCGTGCTTTCAAAGCAAAGAATCGCTCCATCAAGATTCTCGTTGATTCTAACGTAATTAAAATTCTTACTTTCCCATTCGATATATTGATCTGAATTTGCGATCAATAATTCTTCGTTATTATTGATCTCGTCTTCAGCGAGCAATGCGGTACAAGCAGCACCCTCTGTCTTTTCGTCAACAGGTATGATGACGTATTTATGAACATGTTGAGAGATAACTTCTTCTAAGCTATATTGTTCAATATGGCTTCGCCGAGCTAAAAAGATATGTCTTGCATCTGGCATGTTCAGATTCTTGATTACTGTTGCGATCATCGGTTCGCCATTTACTTCGATAAATGGTTTTGGGAAAATATACCCTTTGTCTCTGAAACGACTACCTTCGCCGGCCATCGGTATAAGTATGTTCATTTTATAACTCCTTTAGTTCATCTAAATAATATGCTGTTTTCCTTATGTCTTCAAAAGACTCAACCTTGATAACATAACGAGCTTTTGATGCAAATGCAGCGGCTAGTCCTACCGGAGAATCTTCATAAATCAATGTCTCTTCTGGAGATATGTCAAAATATTCCATCACTTTTATATACCCCCGTGGAGAGGGTTTTGGAACAGACACATCTTCATTTGAAATTATTAAATCTAAAAACCCAAAAGCTCCAACTCTTTTCAACATATCTTCCGCTGCCGATCTAATAGAGTTCGTATAACAAGCTAACTTGTACTTTTCAGAAGTCCAAAGATAATTCAAAACACTGAAAATATTGTGATCAAAGTTAATCATTTCACTTGCGAGACTTGAAGTATATTGCTGTTTAAGATCAGATATTTCATCGATCAAATCAGACGATAGTCTGCCTGCTGAAACAAGCTTCTCAAGTTTTTTCTTAGTAGGAATACCATTGAATTTAGCGAGGTGTTCTTCACGCGAAATAATAAAACCAGCTTTGTCATGAAGAGCATTATTAAGAGCCATATAGTGCAGATCACAAGCATCTACAAGAACGCCATCCATATCAAATATGATCAACTTTATTGACATGTGCAATCCTGGGGGTTTTTACATAATGCAGGTTTAGATGAACGAGGCCAATTTTGATATGGCCCATAAAATACAACATCTTTTGCACCCCTGATTATTGCCTTCTTAATCAATCGACGAGATAGTTCTACATCTTCCATTTGATTGATAAATAAATCTTCATTCCAAACAACTTTGTCTAATACAGCTGCTTTAACAATCATCGTAGATCCATCAATATACGCATGATCGTCAATATCATCAAAGCACAAAAGTGTATGACCTTTATCTCCTCCGATAGAACACCAATCAAATGTCCGTAAATTGGGATGTTTCAAATTCTTGATTATTTTGGGTGCTACTATTTCAACTCCGTTTGCGACATGCTTTTTTAGATTTTCCAAAACCTTACTTGTCGGAGCAACATCATCGGCAAGAATGAGTACAATATCTTCTGAATTAGAGAGCTCTTTAATAAGATCTTTTGCTATATTCTTTTTTCGAGTTATCCATCCCTGATGATCTTTTTCAACAAAGTGTTGGTATTTTCCTTTGTTCATCAATTCTGTATCACCTTGTAGATTCCCTACAAAATAGAATTTCAACTCATCTTCTGAACCAACAATCTTTTCAAAAGCACTTACCGATAACTTGATAAAATCGTTTCGCTTTCCATTAGTGATGTAGGCTATATGAAAAATCATTTTAGCCCCCATTCCTGAATCGTATTTACAACCATTAAATCAATCAGATCATCTAATTGATAGGTGGCAGTCCATCCAATCTTTTCTTTTGCTTCATTGGCATCAATGCAGAGATTGCCAACTTCCATTTGTCGCATGTATGTAGGAGAATCGATACTGAAGATGGCGTCTTTACTTAGACGAACACCCAAATATCGAGCATAACTGTCCAGCGTTTTGTCGATAAATTGGTCAACAGTGTGTTTAACTCCTGTGCCAATCACCAAACTCTTAGGAGCTTCAGGAGTCATCATCTTAACAACAGCTCCCATGTAATCTTTTGCATATCCCCAGTCACGTTGAGTCCACGTATTACCAAGCTGGGTTTTGCTGCCATTTCTAAGGAAGCGAGCTACAGCCTCTACAATCTTCTTTGTAACAAACTTCGCAGGTCTGCGCGGAGACTCGTGATTCGCAAGGATTCCTTGTCGCAAGAATAAGTTGTAGTTACCTTTCTTAGTCTCCATCTCAAATTGCAACAAATAAAAAGCAGCTAATTTGCTAACTGCATATGGAGTCTGAGGTTCAAAGGATGTGTTGCTTGTTTGAGGAACTGTTGCGATGTCTCCCGAAAACAATTCCGTAGTAGCCGCATGATAGAAGAAGCCCATGTTGTCCCTTACCATGTGGTAATCCAACTTCTTGAACAACTTCATAAAAGCTCGAAGCATATACAAAGAGCCAAATGTATTAGTTCTGAAGTAAAGTTCAGGATCAGCATAAGATTCGTGTACATGGCTTAGCGCACCCATGTGATAGCAAAAGAACTTCATCGGGTAGATTGAAAACGAAGACTTATTTAAGCCGAATACATTTGGAATCTGCCCTTGACGCACGAACACTTCTATTTGTTCGAAAGCTTTTTCAACAGAATCCTCAGAACTAAAGTCGCAGTTCAAGATGAAAAACCTAAACCCATCTTGATAAGCCTTAATAAGATTCTGAGGAGCACCATCACTAACATAAAAAGGAACTTTGAAGTCAGCTCTGCTTAAAGACCCCAAGTCACGATTAGTACCCACACTACGTGCTAATCCAAAGATCAAACTATTAGGTTGTTCTTCGTATAAAAGCTCTGCTAAATAACTACCATCCTGCCCAGTAACGCCAGTTATTATGTTCACATAATTCGGCATACATACTCCTTTGCTTAAAAACAAGAAGGAGGAAAAGCATCCTCTTCCTCCTTCAGTTATCTAATCTCTTTCTTTATTACTTATTAAAGGCTCAACAACGAAGCAAGCTCTCCCGTATCTGCAGTTTCAATATTCGCAGGCGTAGCTTCTTCATCGTTGGCTGGCATAGCAGCAGCCATAGCGGCATCAATCTCTTGATGTTTTTTCATCGCCTCTTCAAGTTCTTTGCGGTATTTATCTGCTTGAACTTGAAAGGCAGTTTCAAGCATTTGATCTGCTTGTTCTCGACTAATCTCCAATCGTTGTGCGAACACATCACACATGACTGAAAGTTGAGCGTTCATCATCATCTTGAGTCCATCAACAGATTGCATCAACATCGTGATACCTTGTTGTACGTGTTGAGAGAATCCTTGGAGGTTAATCAGTTGTTGTCCGAAAGATTTAAGCTGTTTCTCGTGCATATCAATAGATTCGCCTTTGGTTGGTTTTGTTTTAGACATTATCTTCTCCTTCTTCGTTTTCATCTTTAGACAATTCAAATTCGTAAGTTACAACGGGCAATTTAATCAATCCAATATGATCAACTACACCTAGCTCTTTTGCATCATCAGGCTTGAGATAACTATCGCCTCGATGAAAATGCTCAGTAATCTTTTTAAAGTTGCGCTTATAGGGTTTGTTGCCAATCTCCTCTTTGTGATTCTTCGATACTTCTTCTGCCAAAATCGCCAAGAAGTCTTCTTCCAAATCAGCAACAGACTGCATTAAAGGCCGGATCTCTGTTCGATAATTGCCATACCCAAACGTCAACTGCACAGTATGAATCATGAGTGACGAATTAGGGATTGTATAACGGCAGCCTTTAGTGCCTGCGGCAAGTAACAACACACTAGCACTAAAAGCAACTCCTACACATGTGGTGAATACCTTTGTTTGAGATCTAATGTTCTTGATCATATTTCGAATAGCAACAGACGCATGGAGATCTCCTCCATTAGAGTTGATCACGATAAACACATCTTGTTCTAAATCTAAATAATGAGTTGCTTTGAAAAACTCGGTTGCGCTTTCCTGAGTAATATCTCCGTCAATAAAGATAGTATTAAAGAATTCAGGGAATACTTTAACTGCGTTATCTCCAGCAGAACTTATTCCAGGAACCAACTCGATTTCTTCATTGTTGTTCCTCTTCTGTACATTCGCTTTTAATTTCATGTGATAGATCCTTTAATACTGTTAAGTAGGTAGTGTAATAATCATCACCTATAGTTTGGTCTTTCAACATAGTTCCAGATTGGTAATAGATACTACTAGGACTTTTCAATCCCAAGACAGTAACAATTTTTCCACCAACCCTAACTCTTTGTACTTTGTTTAAATCAATACCAAATAGTGAACAAGCATCAATTCCAAGCACAATCACTTGCTTGAACTTTGCCTTCTCGATGTAGCTGATTAAATAATCTTTGCAAATGCGCGATTGTTTCTTGGTTGGCCCTTTATCATTTTCATTACTTATACCTCTGAGTATCGGAAAATGAATGTAACTTCCTTGAAGCAATGATAAGAACCTATGATACCCATAACTACGTTTAGTCAGATCAAAATCATTCAACATCATCTCTAGATTTGGCTGCATATAAACAATTAAATAATCACCCTCGAAGTTTTCAGCAGAATAATAACGGTATGATCTCTTAAAATACTCAAGATCTAACGACTTCTCAAAGCAATAGTTGCATTGATCACAGAGGGTCTTATCTTCCGCTACTACCAAAGCCATCGCTTCCACGCCCAGTGTTTTCAAAGTCTCTATCTTCGCTAATGAAGAAATCCTTAACTTGTTTAAAGGCTACAAGCTGTACAAGTCTGTCTCCTACCTTTGGTGGATTTTCCTTGTAACGTTCAGGATCGATAATCCAAAACACAGCCATGATGTCTCCACGGTAACTTGGATCTATAATGCCAACACTATTCGCAAGCATCAATCCGCGTTTAAAAGTGCTACTTCTAGGCACAAGCATTAACCAGTAGCTTCCTGTGTGACTTTGTGCCACCCCGCTTTTAATCGTTACTAAGTTTTGTTCTTCGATGATCTCATCTGCATAAAGATCTATTCCGATTTCAGGCCCAGTCTTCAAGTCCCTAATTACTAATTGGGGAATTTTAGCAGTTTCGGTTAAGCGCTTAAAAGAGATCTGAACATCTTGGCTATTGAGATACAACAACCACCTCTTCTTTCTTTGTAAGGCGTAATTTTATCTTGTCAAACAGCTCTGTATCCTCGGCTACCATTTGAGTAAAGTTTTCTTTACCTTGGCATATCGTTTTGCCATCCATTTTGATCCACGAACCTGCAGCTTCGAGCCCCGCAGTACCGACGCTAAACGCGGCATCTACCAGATCAGAGGCTACATCGATTCCCTTCCCAAATATCAACTTGAACTCACCCTCTTTTCCTGGAGGGCCAACCTTGTTCTTGATCACCTGGTATTGAGTAATTTGTCCATTTGGAATTCCATCCTTATCTTTCTCAAAGGACTTACGTTTAACCCTTAATCTTTGACTAGCAAAGAACTTCACAATATTCCCACCTGGCGTAGTTTCCTTGGGCCCAAACATATCCAGACCTTGTCTTACCTGGTTGATCAGGATAAGTGTTGTTCCTGTCTTTTCGATGAAGGGGTTAACCAACGTAATTGCTTTAGTGTTTACAGCAGCCAAACGAGCCATCGTGTCACCTTCAATTCCTTTTTCACGAACAGCCTCGGGAACCATCGCAGCCAATGAGTCTACTACGATCAGACTTATTTCACCGTTCTGTGCGATCATCTCCACTGCAGACCAAGCTTCTTCTGCTGTATCAGTCTGAACTAATAACAACTTGTTAAAATCGATACCTAACGCAACCATGTAATCTTTGTTCAAAGATCGTTCAACGTCGATATACGCGCAACGATTTCCGAGTGCTTGCTCATTCCTTACAGCAGTCAAAGCTAGAGTGCTTTTAGAACTGCCTTCCGGGCCATATATCTCGATAATGCGACCACGGGGATACCCACCTCCCAGGTCTAGGTTCATACGCACAGAACCACTATCTACGAAGTCTTTTACAGTAGTCTTTTCGATGACCTCATCGCCTGTAGATATAGACACTTCTTTATTCTTGAATTTCTTCTTGAGCATATTGCTCAAGATCTGAAATTTCTCGTCGCTCATCCTCGTCTTCCACTCCACTGATGTTACTCAGTACATGATAAATAGCTGAAACCAAACAATCAGTAGAAAGAATAGTCATAAAAGGGTGCTCTTGAACAAAGAGACTGTAGAGATTCTTGTAATCATCGGGATTTGTGCTAAGAGGGATCAAAGTGATAGGGGTCTTATGAACCAAAAGCGGAGTTTCTAAGTATTCCAGCTTTCCAATACCTAACACTTGATCGCATTGTCTAGCCTCCCAGATAAGCCTATCTCCCTTCCGATTGATGCTATCTGAATCCTCATGAGAACTTATGTATTCATCAGAACAGAAAGGATACGCTTCAACAATCTCTATGTTCTTGTGACTTGCAAGTCTATGCACCCATTTAAAAGCTGAATCTATACTTTCCTGATCAGTTTTCGTAAGATTCAAAAACGATTTCATCGTAAACATCGTCATCATCATCAGACGAACTTTCGATTTGGAATCCCACCTCTTCAACTTCAAATACGTATTGTCTGTTTCCACAACTCTTACATTCGCAGAGTATTCCATATTCAGATATGCCCTCAACAATCATTCGGCATGTAACGTCAAGAGACTCATCCTCTGCAGAAACTATATCGAACACAACTTTGTCTAATACAACCTTGAACTCATTGAATCCACAATCATCACAGAGAAGCATCCTGTGACTCCTCATCTTTCTCTACTCTCATAGCTTCAAGGAATTTAAGCATCCGATATTGGCTATCTCTTTGTATCTCTTGGCTTTCGTTAAAATATAGTGAATAAATAGTTTTAGCAACCTTCCCCGCATTACGAACTTCGAAGACACTGTTATCTTCTGTGATCATTAGTAGTAAATACTTCTTATAACAACCAGGCCCTTTGTTATGAGTTTTTTCTTCTCGACTAATCTCTCGTGAAAAACAGCCAAGATACATTTTTGCTGTCTTATCTGCTGTTTCACCAACTAAAGTTTCGATATGGTTAAGGTTTTTAAAAGCCCAGAAATCAACTTCTGCAAGCTTTTCTTCTGACAAGTTTTTCTTCATCTCATCAACAACTTCAAGATATGAAAGATTAGCTTTCTGCCACTTCATATCCTTGTTCTTAATAATATGTTCGATCAGTTCTAAGATTCGTTTGTGCATCAATACATTATTCATTTGCCCAACTCCTTCGACATTAAAACTAAAATCTGCTAAATCCTGGTAATAGCCACCCAGTGATTCAAATACAATCCGATCTAATTTTGATAAAAAGTATGAATAATCAATATCGAGAAGATCTAAATAATGTTCGAGCAATTCGCTCTTGAAGAACTCAATACAACCCTCTTTATCGTTGGGATCCCACCAATCGATCTGAGCAGTTATACACGCAGGACTATTCTTATGTAATGAATTCTTCTTAGTTAATTCTATTGGGTTCGCTCTTAACGCAAACGTAATATAGTCATTTATTGCTTGATCAATTACTGACAATATAAGCTCTGACTCATCTATTCTTTGCATGACCATTCCCTAACTGAAGTTCGCAAATCTTCTTACTTGCCACTTTGAGATGTTCGATCATTCCGATCATAAAAACAGAGTTGACACAGTTAGTTTCAAAATGTAACTCATTGTTCTGATCGATATATCCGATGACAAAATATTTAATATCTTTGCTTTTCAATTCTTCGATGGGCAAGTACTCTAATGCAGTCTCTTTATTGCTCATATCGAAATTCCAATCTATAAAATCCTAAGTACTTTACGATTGAAAGTAGTGCTTTTAATTCATCGTACGATAGATCTGTCGGGACTTTTATGTCCTGAAGAAGGCCGGGTATCTTCATTTCAACCCCGGCCTTCTCAAACTTATCTAATGTCCGATATGTATCTTCAACACAGCCCAAACAATCAAGTACAAAGAATTCTTCGATAGCTTTAATCAAATTCTGTTTAGGAACTTTGCCTGTCTTTATCTCATCTAAGCTAGGCCCAATGTGTATTCTTTTGCCATTTATTTTATTGATCAATGTTTCGTCTGATAATAATTCTTTGCCAAGCAAGAAAGCATCCGTGATGTCTTTTGGATAATCAAAATCTTGTATGTTAAACATCTTGATCTTGTGTTCGTCTAGCGGAAGAGCTTTTTCTAACCTTCGTAAATCATTCTCATCCTTTGTAAACATGAAAATATATCGAGACATTAAAGCCTCCCCTAGAAAATTCTTGGTCGGATTAGTACAGTGCCATATCGAGAAAGAATCATCAACTCTTGATATATATCTGAATGTTCGCGATTATCTCGTTGCCATAAAATCTTGAAGAACATATGAATTGGCAATTTGATGATAATTACTTTCTTGCCTGCGGGTATCCGAGTAACCATCAACAAACTGATCAAGTTCTTAAATATAAACAGATCGAAATGCTTTTGTGTCTTGGGAACTGCATATTCGATAATCTGTTTACTTAGCTGGTTTAAAGATGAATACACTTCGACAAAAACTTCATCAGTTTGTTTGCTTAGCCGTAGCCAGAAAATAGCTTTGTGATCTTTCGGAGTAGACCAGTCTTTGAAGATACCCAGGCCAGTATATAGGCAAAGGTCAAAAATCTTTTTAACGAACTTCATCCGCGAATATGCTCGTGATTAAAACTACAAGCAACCTTAACCGCTTCTTGAGCCAGAACTTCGATTGCCCACAATGTACCTCGATCAAAACTTGTACCCGGAACAAAACTACTCTGGCTTGTGTCTTCTTTATTAGACATCGAAAGCATGACGCTGAACGTAGCAGGGCCAGTCCGAGATAACTTCAAAGTCTTGGAGATAGGATTTGTTTTATCTCCCTCAGGTTTGTGGAACAGTTTGACTTCACTTGCTTCATTTGTTTTGAAGATATTACCCAGTTGAAGCAGATCATTGATTCCACAGAAGAAGATGATCTTCTTATCGGGTACATACCGCCCCTCTTCATCCACAGGCAATGCCGTAACCATCAATCCGCCAGCTCGGTTCTCAGAATGTTTTGGCCCAACAATTTTATTAGGTAACACCTCGAAGTTATATACACATTTCTCTCGATACAACGACAAACTCATTTTGTTACTCACGTTCTTACCCCTATAATTCCTTGCTTTGTCAATTCGTGCAAAGCTTCTAAATAACCGACTGCTGTGACTCCTTGGGACATCGCAGATACTGTTCCTGTATAGACCCCACGTTCTATCAAAACGCACCATTCGGTTAAAGTCAAAAACTCATGAAAACCTTTAGGTCTCAATTGTAAAAATCCACTAATAAACGCACCATAAAACGCATCACCACACCCAATCGTACATTTGATCTTTGAGTCAAGGATGTCTTGCTCTTCTAATGGCGTGCATACGTAAAGATCTGACAAATTCACTGAGCCGTTTTCAAGAGTTGTGATATGCACAAAGTGCCTACGGTCTATGCCAAGATCTGTTTTCAAGTCTTCTGTGGTGATACCTACATGTTGGTTATTCTTCAGTATCAAACGGTTGCTATCGCAAAATGTTTGAAGCTCGGACTGCGTAAAAACATTACGAATTGCTTGGATCAATACATCAGCATGTCTGAAGTCGATAAACAAAACTGAATCAACGATATGTTTCAGCTTAGACAGCCACCAAGTGATCCCATCAACTTCTTGGAAATGTTGTTCGAGACAAATGACAACACTCGTGTATTTGGGAAAGATGTTCAGCATAGTATCGCGAGATTGTATGTCGAGATCTCTATCTCTTTTCTCAACCACTGTTCGATCTTCATGCTCAATATAGATCCGTTCTCTACAAGCCTTTACAGGGCATCCAGACACAACTCGATGTTTGTGAGCATTGCTATGTAGGTTCTTATGTAATTGGTCTGGAATCATTAGGACTGCATCAACATCATTAGCAAGTAGATTACGATGTAGATTCCCAGCCCCACCATAATATGTGGAAACTTTGCCGCTCTGTTTATCTATTGCAGTCTCAATTGTCAGATCTCCGATTACATAAACTTCTTTACTCAGAAACGTCATTAGTTCCTACCTCGCCGTCAAACGCTTCTACAAAAGATGTTAAGCGGCGGATGAAGTCATGCCCTAATTCGAATGTAAAGAGTTTAAGACCATCTAGATCGATCATCCCCCGATAAGAATACCCGTACCCAAAGCCTGTATCTAAGATGTCTTGAATCTCTTTTACGATAGCTTCTAGAGGCTGTCTTTTATTAGCAAAAGGAACAACAACAACTTGCCTTCCTTCTTCTAATCCATTCACGAAAAACTGCGTATGTTCCATAATTCCCTCGTTGAAATTAGATCGCTCGAAGAGCCTTGATGAAGTTCGAGCCTGAATACATTGCCAACCACTCGTTCATTCACATGCCTAGATTCCTTGAAGCTTTTGTTAATATATTCAGAACCTGTAAACCACAAAACATTTTTGAGATCATATTCCTCCAAGCCGTTATCACTAATAAGAACTCTGAGTTTGTACTTTTCAAAGTAACTAATGCGTTCTTCATCTGTTAACAAAAGTAATTCTGGCTTAATCTTCTTACGTTCCTTAATGTATTCGGCAGTGTTCAGAAAGATGAGCGCAGGCAGCTTGAGAATTCTTTGCAGGGCGGAAAAGTCTTCGATGAAGGCTTTGTGTCCAAGATGGATAAAACTAAAGCAACCTGAGGTAGCCAACACCTCAGGTTGCCGTACTTCATCAAGAGAAAACGCATATTGATGAAGTGACATCGTTATTGCCAGTCCGATCCCCAATCAGCTTTGGCGTTTCCCGCAGCATCAAACCATTCTTTATCAGACTTGATAGCTGGTGCAGCAGGCTTCTTCTCACTAGGTTCTTTGCGAACCTTACTACCATCAGGTGCGATGTTGTACTCTGCACGTTTTGCGTAGAAGGCGTTGAGTACTGCTTGAGTAACAGCCTCTTGATCTTCTACATTCTCAAACCGAATAGTCTCCACCCATTTAGTTTCTCCATCCTTCTCGTACGATCGGCTAGGAAGACCTACAAATAAACCACTCTTGCCTTGAATAACCTTGATGTCATTCACGATGATGCCATCAATATTAACAGTGGCATTGCCTTTAATCTTGGTTCCTTCTTTCATTACTACAAATACATTTTCTACCTTTAAGTTCTTCATTTACTTTTCTCCTTTTAGTAATCGTTCAAAACGATTGAAATCTAACATCGTATTTTGTGTTGTAAAGAATAAGCTTGCATTTGGATTCAACTTAATACCATACATCGACCGTAATCCTTGTAGGTCAACCATTGAATCTTGTCTTGTAATCATTGAGTCTAATGCAACAGATAGACTTACTTTTTGTAATTCTACTTCTATAAGTCTAAAACTGCTCTTCCAACACAACTCTCTAAAATGAGAGAAAAATCTCTCTGTTCCTAACAACTCTATGCAGACATCTCGACCTTTGAATAGGTTGTTAAAGACTTCTCTTCTTAATTCTGTGTAGATCCTGGGGTCGCTATCCCTTGATAAATCGCAGCCTTTCATTAAGACTTCGATGTCGAGCTTAATCCAGTCATCAAATATCGGTTGTTTGATCAGGCTTGTTTTGCCACTGGCGGGATGACCTGTGAGGATCAATATTCTGGGCATTTAAAATCACAACAAGATGTCTTCAAAAATCTCAGTTATCGGCGATCTGAGTTTTTTATATAACATCACAGAGGCACTATGAGGAGACTCGCGATACCGAGGATGGCTTACGAAGTTAATGATCGGATACGCATCAATCCCGTCTACTTGACGTGGATCACCACATAGAATGAGTTTGCTATTACGACCTATCCGTGTGCCAAGTGTCAATAATTCATGGCTACTAAGGTTCTGAATCTCATCTAAAAATACAATCGTATTCTCGAATGATCTCCCCCGCATGAATTCAACAGGTTCAAAAGTAATCAATCCTCGATCCAAACATTCCTCGAATGTTCTAGTTCGATTTAAGTTATGAGCTATGTCGTGAAAGGAAGACAAAAAAGGAGCAAGCTTTTCGTCGATATCTCCAGGCAAAGTGCCCATGTATCGACTTTCACTTACTCCTACCAAGGGCTTACTTATAATAGCTCGTTGATAGTTTTTGCTTTCTAGCTGTTCGAAGATTGAATACATCGTCAGATGTGTCTTTCCCGAACCTGCGGGCCCTAAACAAGTCAATAAAGGAATGTCGCTGCACTCTAGATAATGCAGATAAGATTTTTGATGTATATCTACAGGTTTAATCTTTTTGTTTTGATGATCAAGATCTATTTGTTCTAGCTTCACAAGTGAGTTTTTGGAAGATACAATTTTAAAACATCTTGATTGATCAATAACGCAAATATCGTTAACCGCATATTCGCTAACAACATCTAAAAGATCTTCTTCGTAGATCTCTAGTGATTTACCTACATCTCTTATCGCATCACAAAAACTATCGCAGAAATGAATCATGTATATATTACTCCAGATGTTTATATAGGGATTCGGATTGCTTTATTGTATCTCGCGGTAATAACTTCCAAGTCTTTAGTAAGTCGACTACATGCTTCTGTTAGCTTCTTTACTTGAGTTTTTAATTCTTCATTCTCAGCCTTCAAAGCATTGACTAACTCATCACTTTTATTTTCTTCTTCTACAACAGGAGCAGAAAATGCAACTGAAAGCTCCCAATTGTCTTGAGTTGTCAATTCGGTTTCTAATGTAGAGTCAGTCTCCACCATATCAATTCCTAAAATCTCAGTATTCTTGTCAGTTTTGTAGTTGCGCTTGCCCATTTATTTGTTGCCCACTTGTTAATATTGTTCTAATCGAGTCCTTCAAAGAAGGATAATTCCACATTATTTTTTGCAAATTGTAAAAGTTAAAAGCATCAAGTTCGTTTTTAATATTTGCACTCATCATCCCAGCAAAAACATCTCCATCTATTGTATGCGTTCTCCTAAAATCAAAATATGGTATTTGTCTATGCTCACATGCAATTTCATTAACACATGTGACTAAGCCTTTGAATTCGTCTTTGATATAGCTAAACAAGTTTACATAAGTTAATCTCATCAACTCATTAGAATTAAAGGTTTTATTCTTATATGCTTCAGCTTTCTTGAGAATAGACGGGATTGCTAAATCATATTTCTCAAGCTCTTTGTCTAGATATACAAGAGAATCCAAATACTTATAAAGCATTTTTTTGTGATTATTTACATCTCCAAATACGATATCTGCATCGTTCACAATTTGCTTAATCAATAGTTCATCAGAACAATAAATTCGAACTGGAATAACATAGCGAGGATTTACTTTGTATCTGAGAAATACGCATCTTGCCACTGGCTCGTCATTTAGATAGCAAACTAAACATACAAATTTTTCTGGATGACGTAAGTAGAAAAGTGGAGATTTCTTGCCACTCATACAGCTTTTAATTTTCTGGTAAGCATTAAGCCATGTTTGTTTGGTAGCTATCTCCCAAACATATTTACCCTTGTCTCGGTGTTCTCGAAAGTGCTGAGATACATAAGCCATCTGCTTGTCACTTAATCGATTTTCTTCGTTGTAACACCATTGATACAAGTCTAAGAATTTCTTAACTTTAAGACTCCGCCAATCTCCTACTTCAAGTTTTGCAAGATCTGAAATTGTCTTAATGTTATTCCCCTTTTGACTCTTTAATCCCCTTCGTTTGCAAGTGACTTTATCTACTACATTCTTCGGAACCTTTACAAGTCCATTTTCAACTATCGCAAACTTTGCCAATTCCTTTTTGAGATCAATGATCTTGTTTCCTTGAAAACCCATAAAAGATACAAGAACAGACTCTGTCTCTTTCATCAATGATCGGAATTCTTTTTGTTTAGCCTTGATCTGAATAAATTTTATCTCATCAGAATCTTCGGTTACGGGTGGGGATATTTGCGAATTAACCATGTCTAGCATGTTTACTCGGTCACTTCAACTTGTGATGCTGGAACTACAATCGAGTCATAAGTAGAGTTTGTTTTGAAGCACAGCTTAATCATTCGCGTCCTCGTAGTTCTCTTTACTTTGCGATTACCAATCCAATGAATTAGCAATCCACCAACAATCAAAGTAGGAATTGCTAAATAGATTCCTAACAGATATGCAAAGGCTACAAAGAATGTTAGTGGCCCCCAGACTTCGAATATATCGCGAGGACTCATCTCTGGCTTCACGTTCTCAGTCTTGCTAACATCGAAATGTTCCATGAACAAGATCTTCTTTTGGTCGATGATAAAGGTGTTGTTGTTATTGTCCGTGGAGAAGAACCACAATTCTTTTTTCTTATCTTCGTTTTCATATCCTGTGGAGATCTGTTGGTATTGGTATGGAGCGTTAACGCGCAGTTTGACAGTCTTCTCTGCAGGAGTCGCGTATTCAATTGCCTGAGCGATACCCAACTCTTCTTGTTCTTCTTGCTCTTCATCTAGTTCTTCGTTCAGGTTATCGATAAAATCTAGCAATGATTGGATTTCTCGCTCTTCATCTTCTCGTTTTTGACGAGCCTTGGCTTCGATCATTCCCTTTATTTCATCAACGCCAGACTGAAGATTAGTAAAATCAAGGTTTTTTCGTGAAGACATTGTGCTTCCTTTCTGTTGTAACTTCAGGGCTTTAAAATACTTATTTCCCTAAAATAAGGCTCTTTAACTGATTAAGTTCTTTTTCTTTTCGTTTTAACTCGTTAATTCGTTCGACGAGCATGGTTGTTTCAGAATTACGCATCTGAAAATCCATCGCATCGTCAACTCCGTCTACATCAAGATGTTCATGAGTAATATCTGCGCAACATTCACATCCTGCGTGTTGGTCAATATCCACTAATTCTGATGTTAAATGTGTTTCTTCAAGATTCAATTCTTCGCTATCTGCTTCATCAACTACAACAACATTAAAAAGTCCGGCACCGATAGGGCTAAGATAAACTGTCTTTTTCATGTGTAAAAATCCTCCTTGGATTTTTCAATATTCGCCTACATCTTGTAGACTTTGTACACTAACAAAAAACGTTTATGTTCTTTGTTTATAAATTTCGCTATTAACTATGTTACTTATTCAACGAACAAACCTCATAAATACCAGAGAAAGATAAATCAAATCTATCTGAATAGATTCTTTCTATTCGATACATGACAGTCTGCTAAAACGCCATTGTCTCTGGTGTCCTGTTTCAAACTTTCTGTTTGCGAGTAACTCTCGGAATCCCATACCGTTAGAAGCGTCTGCTGCGGAGAAATGCTCTATGAACTCAAGATTCTCGCCAGTTCTAGATGTAAACATCACACTGTGGCCAAGGTAGTGACTATTGCGACGACCTATTCCTTTGGGTAAATTCTTGTTAATGTGCCATAGCTGCCCGAAGTCTCCAAAACGTAACTCGTCAAAGCTCTGAACTGCCACTCCCAACCCAAAGACTTCTATACCTTTTGCTACACCCCACAAACGATCTTCATAATCATGCACAAAGCAATAGCTCAAGAGGTCTTTCATATCGTCGAAACTGAGTACGTCTTCGAATCCTTCTTCTTTGAGGATTCGGAATAGTAGTTCTGTAGTTGCTCCGACACAATT